>Ga0194118_10002115_pt1 | contig 26018 bp, 23 predicted proteins | sample TA2MahsurfametaG_2_FD_148662 | JGI IMG/M metagenome (GOLD analysis project Ga0194118, IMG submission 148662) | Freshwater microbial communities from Lake Tanganyika, Tanzania - TA2015013 Mahale N5 surface | ecosystem: Environmental > Aquatic > Freshwater > Lake | place: Tanzania: Lake...
TTCCATTTCAGATCTGTAAGAAGCTAGAATAGAAGCTCTTTCTTTATCTTTATGCGATATACCTCTTAAGATCTCTTTGTATTTGCCTTGAATTTTATGAAATTCTTTCCAATCAGATAAGCTGCCGTCTCTTCTAGAGTATAAATGCATAAAATGAGCATGATAATCTGAAAAACTCTTTTCGGAATTTAGATTCATAGGTTCTGCTGTAGCTGCAGGACATTCTAAAGATAAGAGGCGCTCATCTTCTATTTTTTTTCGTTCAATGTATTTTGAATAAAGGCTTCCACATTTATCTAAAGGGATTTTAGCAGGGTATAGACGTAGTTCATATGCCTGTCCACCACAATTTTCCTTACGATTAAGCTCAATTAGTTCATCTTGATTATTTGTAAGCTTTACCGTTGAAGAAAAAGTTGTCATGTAAACTCCCTATTGTTAGGCAATCATTATAACAACAAACAGATTTTCTATCTTCTTAAAGAATTCTTTATAAAATATGGATTAACTAGAGATTTAATTACCTTTATTTAGGAAAATTTTACATATAGACAAATATTTTATTTAGGTGTATAGCATGTGTTCAATTATGGAAGGGTTGCATGCACCATCTTTTTATACAAGACATTGATTATTTGACACATGTAAAACATCGATTTCCTCATCAATTTTTAGGTCTTCATATTGATGTAGATCAAGAAAAAATCATCCGTCTTTGGCGGCCGAGAAATGAGCGCTGCTTCATCAGACTATTTGGAAAAGAAATAGCAATGGAGCTTACCCATCCGGCAGGTTTATTTACTTTAAAAGTTCCAAAAGAAACGACCTATAAAGATTATGAAGTTCAGATGCCAGCAGGAAAATGGCATTATGATCCATATGCTTTTTGCTGTAGCTTTGGTACACTTGATGCCTATTTATTCAACCAGGGTGTCCACTACCAAATCTATAATGTACTTGGAGCGCACTTGGTGAACCATGAGGGTGTGCAAGGGGTGAAATTTGCTCTTTGGGCTCCTTCAGCGGAAGCAGTAAGCTTAGTTGGTGATTTTAATCACTGGGATGATGCGACATTCCCTATGCGTTTAGAGGGCAATTCTGGAGTTTGGGAGCTATTTGTTCCAGGACTTGAGCTAGGGGAAAAATACAAGTTTTCAATTCGACAAGCTAACGGCCAATATGCATATAAAATAGATCCTTACGCCAATGCTTTTGAACTTAGACCAAGAACTGCAGCTATTGTTACCGACGTGAATCGCTTTTGTTGGCGCGATCAGGAATGGATGAATAAAAGGGCAAGAACTAGTCCAGTTCAAGGTCCTATGAACATCTATGAGCTCCATTTGGGATCTTGGATGCAAAAAGACGCTAAGTTTTTCAATTATCGAGAAATCGCATCTGAGCTAGTCCATTTCTGTAAAGAAATGCATTTCACCCATGTAGAAATACTTCCTATAACAGAGCATCCCTTAGATGATTCTTGGGGCTATCAAACAACCGGTTATTATGCCGTAACCAGTAGATATGGCTCTTGCGAAGATTTTCAATACTTTGTAAATCACTTACATATGCATGATATTGGGGTGATTATTGATTGGTCGCCTTCACATTTCCCAAAAGATGAATTTGCCTTAGCTCGTTTTGATGGCACCACTCTTTATGAATATGGTGATCCGAGAATCGGAGAGCATCCTGAATGGAATACATTAGTTTTTGACTATTGGAAAAATGAGGTCAAAAACTTTTTGATTGGTAGCGCCTTCTTTTGGATCGAAAAAATGCACATCGACGGTATTCGCGTAGATGCTGTAGCGTCCATGCTTTATCGAGATTATTCTAGACGCCATATGGAGTGGATACCTAATGTGCATGGAGGTAATGAAAATTTAGAAGCTATTGATTTTCTGAGACATCTAAATTCTATTGTTCATGAAAGAGCGCCAAATGTCTTAATGATTGCAGAAGAGTCTACCCATTTTGCGGGTGTAACAGCGCCTACTGCATGGCAGGGATTAGGTTTTGATCTCAAATGGAATATGGGCTGGATGAATGACACTTTAAAATTCTTTAAGCGGGACTTTTCTCACCGCTCATACCATCACGATGACATTACTTTTGGTCTTGTTTATCAATATTCAGAACGTTTTCTTTTACCGTTATCTCATGATGAGGTAGTCCATCAAAAACACTCTCTTTTATCAAAAATGCCGGGAGATGAGTGGCAAAAGTTTGCGAATTTGCGACTTTTATATGCTTACAGCTTAGCTCACCCAGGAAAAAATCTCTTCTTTATGGGAGCTGAAATAGGACAAAAAGGGGAGTGGAACTTTAGACATTCGCTAGACTGGCATCTTCTCAATGACCCTATGCACCGCAAACATTTTAGCTTTGTAAAGGCCGCAAATGCTGTTTACAAACAAAATAGCGCTTTTTGGGAGTGGGATTTTGAGCAAAGAGGCTTTGACTGGGTAAACTTCCAAGATTATGACAATTCTGTGATTAGTTTTATGCGCCATAGCAATTTGCAGCATATACTCTGTGTTTGCAACTTCAGAGAGAGGCAAATCGATGAGTATTATCTTCCTCTTCAACGGGTTAAAAAGATCCAAGAGCTATTCAATTCAGATCACATTGCATATGGCGGCAGTGGCAAATTGAATGAGCAGATCTTTATTGAAAAAGATTACCACGGAGCTTCAACTGGAGTGCGCTTTTCTGTCCCTTCTTTTGGTGTGCTCTTTTTTGAGGTAGAGTTTTGTTAAAATAGCTAATTTTTTTCTTTTGCTTTAGTATCCAAAAAGATCTGAGCTAAGATGAAAATCGCTAATGTTAATAGAGTTGAAGCAGCTACGTAAATAAAGCTGATGTCAATACCTGCTGCTAAAAAAGCAATTAACGAACCTATAATCCAGCCTACTGATGAGATAGATCTTGATATCCCTAATGTTTTGCCGTGATGTTTTCTAGGCGATAGTAAAGAAATCAAACTAATAATATTGACCACAGTAAAAGATGCAAAAATATTAGCTAAAATGATTGAGCTAACAAACAGGGGGTAAATTGTACTTAAAGTTGCAGCCCAGCAAAAAAATGCAGTGCATATAGCCCCTATGAAACAGACAATTAGAGAAGAAAATCGCTTTAAGAAAAGGTAATTGAGATAAGAGCTTCCTAAAATCCAACCAATAGCTCCTATAACATTAAAAAAAACAATCTGATCAATTCTTGCCCCAAATCTCTCAAAAGAAATCGCTGTAAACCATTGATCTATAGTGTCCCATCCTACAACATAAACTAGTAAAAGAAAATAGAGTAATCCTGCTTTTTTGTTTTTTAAAAGAGACTTTACATAGATAAAACTGCTCTTTTTTTCCAAATCCTTTGTTTTTTGGATTAGATGAGTTTCCTTAAAAAACAAAATCACTATCGTAAGGCTTATTAAGCTAATCAAAGCACAAATTAAAAAAGCAAAAGCAGCAGGCCAATTACTTCCTGCGACTATGATGGATAAGATCCAGCCTATATTTGGGATGGTTTCTGCAAAGCCATAGTGGTTAGCTCTTTCATTATCGCTCAAAGTAGAATCAGCGATAATAGCATAGCAAATCGTAGAGTTTGCAGAAAAAAAGCCGGTAAACAGCCTTGAAACTATAAGAAATATAAGGTGATTGAAGTAGATAGAGATAAAAGAGAGTATGTAGCCTAAAATGGTAGCAAAAATTGTGACTATAAGAGCGTATTTTCTGCCCTTTCGATCAGCAAGATCTCCAAGTATAGGAGCTCCAATGACTTGCGCTAACGGAAAAACTCCAAAAAGGAGCGCAAGTAAGATGTTTTTGTATTCTAAGGTATAAGAAGAGGGTAAAAAAGAGGAATTTTCTTCTAAAAATAACCTAGCAAAAAGGGTAAATGCTAAGCCAAACCCAAAATTTTCCGCAAAAAGGGTGGAGTAAATAGAAAACAAAGAAGATTTCTTCATTTTTCTATTCTAGCAAATCAAACAGACCCCTTTATTAAGGGACTCATACTCATAGCATGGAATCGAATTCTTCTTCTGAAAGAACCTTAATCCCGAGGCTTTCAGCTTTTTTAAGTTTTGATCCAGCTTCAGATCCGGCCAATAGATAGTCTGTTTCTTTACTTACACTTGAGGCAACTTTGCCACCTCTTTGTTTGATCAAAGCAGCCGCCTCTGCTCTAGGGTATTTCTCTAAAGTCCCTGTCAAAACAAATATTTTTTGAAAAAACGGATGTCCTGATTTGATTTCCTCTGGAGCTTTGGGCTCTACGCCAAGAGATAAAAGTTCTTCGATTTCTTGCACATGCCGACTTTTTGAGAAAAATTCGACAATGGATTCGGCCATTTTAGGGCCGATTCCTTCTAATTCCAAAAGCTCTTCTTTGGTCGCTTTCTTGATATTTTCAATATTCTTAAAGTGATTGGCTAATATTTCAGAGCCGCCAGCACCAACGTATTTGATCCCTAAAGCAAAAATAAATCGGGCCAAAGGGACGTTTTTTGAGCGCTCGATGCTGTCTAGTAAGTTGTGGATCGATTTTTCCTTAAAACCTTCTAATTTTTCAAGATCAGATGATGTAATTTTGTATATATCAGATATGGAGCTTATAATTTTAGCTCCTAAGAGTTTTTCAACAATCTTTTCCCCAAGGTGATCGATATCCATTGCTCCCTTAGCAACAAAAAATGTGATTCTTCTTAATGACTGAGCAGGACAAAGATAGCTGTTAAGACAGCGAAAAGCCACTTCTGATTCAAGACGAACAACAGGGCTTTGGCAACTTGGGCAAAAAGAGGGCATCTTCCAGGCTTTAGAATGGCTATCGCGTTTTGTAAAATCTACACCCGCTACTTTTGGGATCACATCGCCACCTTTTTCTATCCAAACAGTATCGTGAATGCGGATATCCTTACGGTCGATTTCGTCTTGATTGTGCAGTGTAGCTCTAGATATAGTGCTGCCAGCCAGCAAGGTAGGTTCCAGCTCTGCAACCGGAGTTAATATACCGGTTCTGCCTACTTGGACAGTAATGTCATTGATAGTTGTAATAGCCTGTTCAGGAGCAAATTTATAGGCTACAGCCCATCTAGGTGTTTTGCCGGTTGTCCCTAAAAAACCCCTTTCCTCAAGAGTATCGAGTTTGATCACTATCCCATCGATTTGAAAAGGGTAGAAGGGTCGTTTTTTTTCAATTTTTTCTGCGAATTCGAGCACTTCTTTGGGGTTTTTGCATCTAGCTGTATCTTGCTGATCAAAAGTAGGTAAGCCAATTCTTGTAAGAATTGAAGAAATCGATGATTGCCTTTTGATTTCTTCATCTTCAATTTCTACGATATCGTAAAAAACAATGTGCAGTTTTCTTCTTTTTACTTCACTTTTATCTAAAAGCTTAATCGATCCAGCAGCAGCATTTCTTGGATTGGCCCATACTTCTTGGCCGTTTTCCTCTTTTTCTTTATTAAGCTCTTGGAAAATTTCGATAGGTAAGTAGACCTCACCTCGCAGCTCTACAGTTTTTGGCTCTTTAAGCTGTAAAGGTAAATTCGCTAGCTGGGAGATGTTGATAGTAACATCATCTCCTTCTTTGCCATTACCTCTTGTTAAGGCTTGGACAAATTTCCCTTTTTCATACCTTACGGAAATCGCTACACCATCCATTTTTAATTCAGCAAAAAAATCGACATGTTCTCTTTCTAGAAGTTTTTGCATTCTCTTAGTAAAGTCATCAAGCTCCTCTTCACTATAGGTATTTGCTAAAGAGAGCATAGGATAGCGATGTTTCACTGTTTTAAATCCAGGCGAAGGGGATTCACCAATTTTTTCTAGTGGAGAGTCAGATGGTTTCCATTCAGGGTGAATTTGTTCTATCTCTTTTGCTTTTTTTACAAGCTCATCGTATGCAAAATCGGTAATTTCAGGGTTGCATTCATCGTAGTATAAAGCGTCGTGACGAGCTATTTCACTAATTAAATCGAGGTATTCTTTTTTATTCATAGCTCTCAGTATAGGTTAAAAGTGGGAAAAAATCGATCTAAAAGTGGGTGAAATTCTCATTGCTAAAAAAGAGCTAAGAAAACTAGAATTTACCGGTTAAAAGAAGGTATTTTTAAATCATGTACCCAACTAGTCGTGATAGTTTATCTCCTCCTCCAACAGATGATTTGAGCTGGATTATCAAAATAGGAGAGGGAAAAAAAGTGCCTCTTCCAGGCTATGAAATCGCCAGATCAAACGAAACCCTGCAAACCATCATCAGAAGCAACGCCAATATCGAAATAGAAGTTGTCATGAAATATGCAGAAAGAATGTTCAAGGTCATAGAAGCTGCATGTAGGGCAATGCCTTTAGAATATATTCCCGATAGTATTACCCCTGCTGATTTTGTGATTGTAGAAGGTAAATTGCGCCTTGCTGGCTTCATTAAAAGAGGCTTCGATGAGTCAAAAAATGAGCTTCCTTATGGAGAGTGTTTAGATCGCAAAATTTATTCCTATAAATCTCCTGAAGCCCTTTTAGGGGTAACTAGTGATAAGCAAAAATCATTAGTCTGGAGTTTAGCGGTAATTATTCATGAACTAGCTACGCACAAGGTTCCTTTCCAAAGAGCTAACAATTTCAAAAGCCAGGCAGAGCAGCCTTTAGAAATAGCGGAAGATCTTGATGAAAATCTCAAAGATATATTAGCTAGAATGCTTACCAAAAATCCTGATGAGAGAGCAAATTTAGCGCAGGCTAAAAGGCTTTTTGCCGCATAATCTAAAAACTAAACTGGCAGTACTGCAGGGCTAATTCTAAAATAGCCGTCGCTACTGCATAGTTTTTCATCAGATGTGAAAATAGCTAAAACTGATGTCAACATGTAAGGAGAAGGGCTCGCTTTTAGGCCGTACTTCATTCGCATTTTCTCTAAGGCAGGGCAGTCGATTTGTAAAAAAAAGACTTTAGGGCAGTGTGGCAAGGAAATAGAAAAAGAGGCTTTAAGAGAGAAATAAAATTCCTCTCCTATTTCTTCAATTTCGATCATCTCGATCTTTTCCTGGGGTAAGCTCACTCTTACTTTTGAACCAATCAGTTCAGGAAGTCGAGAAAAATCGAAATCATCTCGGATAAAACCTAGTAGAGTTTTTACTACATCTCTTGGTATGTTCAAATAAACAAAGCCATCATCATGTCTTAAAAGTTTACCTTTAATAGGTTTATTAAAAGCAGTAAAAAGCTTTTCAGAAAAAGGGGCTTTTTCGATTTTTTCCTTAGATCTTTCAAGAATCAGGTATGGGCAAAAAGAAAATGGATTGGCGATTTCTTGTGGCCATAAAGAGGGGAAAGGGCTGTAGGTAGTTTTTTCTAGAGGTCTATAAGCGAATAGACGATCTTGAAATTTTTCATCATCATAAGGAAGATCAAATTTGATTTCGAATAATTTCTTGATCTCTTGGTAAGAGGGAAGAGAAATTAAAGAAGATGTAGAGGTGACATGCTCGATCGTCATAGACCGAGCATTATATCACAAAGAAATGTTTCCTACCAAGGTTTCGTGGTTGAAGCTGTGTAAATGAACTTTTTGAATGGAGCCGACTAGAGAATCAGGCCCGTCAAAGATCACTTTTTTCCAGCAGCTCGTGCGCCCTTTAAGCTGGCCGTTTCTGTTTCTTTTTTCAACAAGAACTTCTCTTGTTGTACCCAATAAGCCAACATACTGCTCAGCAACTTGACGTTTATGTAAATCGGATAATCGATGTAGCCTATCTAATTTTACTTCTTCAGGGATGTCATCTTTCCAACGTAAAGCAGGAGTTCCTTGTCTTGGACTGTAGGTAAAGATGAATGCAACAGAGTACTTGATATCTTCAAAAACTTTGTAAGTTTCTAAAAATTCTTCTTCTGTTTCTGTAGGGAATCCTACAATGATATCGGTTCCTAAAGCCGCATTTGGAACAATGCTCTTGAGTTGGTGCACTTTTTCTAGATATTCTTCTTTTGAGTAAATGCGGTGCATTTTTCTTAGTATTCTAGAAGATCCCGCTTGGATAGGGAAGTGAACGAATTCACAAACTGAAGGAAGGTCGCGGATCGCATACATAAGATCCAAAGTGATATCGATAGGGTGTGAAGTCAAGAAGCGGATTCTCTCGATCCCTTCAATTTTGTCGAGTTGATAGAGAAGATCGTGGAATAGACAATTCCATTCTGGCTTGTCTTTTCCGTAACTATTGACGTTTTGCCCAAGTAAAGTAATTTCTTTGTAGCCTTCAGCGGCGAGCTTACGTACTTCCTCAATAATATCTTGAGGAGGTCTTGAAACTTCAGGCCCTCTTGTGTAAGGTACTACGCAATAAGTGCAAAATTTATCGCACCCTCTAATAATAGATACATAGGCTTTAACTTTACTGTCTCTTTTGGCAACCAGATAGTCAAGATTTTCTTCGAATTGCTTGTCTACACGGATGCTGGGACGTCCGCTTTGAATATAGTCATTGAGGACTTCGTCAAGATCAGTAATGTTATTGGTGCCTAAGACAAAATCTACGTGAGGGAGCTTGCGAAATATTCCCTCTTTTTTTGCCATGGCCATACAGCCTGTAACCCCAATAATAGGGCGACGCTTACGGACTCTGCCGAGCTGGCCGATTTTTCCCATCACCTTTCTTTCTGCTAAATCACGTATAGAACAGGTGTTAAAAATGAGCAAGTCAGCGCCGTTTTCATCTTCAACGCGCTCTAGGCCTCGTTTAGTTAATTGGCCGACCATAATGTCGCTGTCGAGTTCGTTCATCTGACAGCCGTAGGTCTTAATAAAAAAAGTTTTTGGTTCTTCCATGCGTGAAATAATAATGATTTTTACTCTTATATTCAATCATAAAAAGTTGTAACATGGGTTTGGGCGAAAAATTCCTTGGCAAAAAAGGAAAAGAAGGTTACGATTTTCGCTCAAAAGGAACAGACACATGAGCACACAGTATTCACAAAAGACTAAATGGGTCAACAAAGGGGAAAGACAGCGCCAGTGGCTCGTTTTCGACGCTACAGGAAAAACACTTGGACGTCTCTCTTCTGAGATTGCAAAAATACTTCGTGGTAAGCACACTCCACTTTTTACACCGAATATCGATATGGGTGACGGCGTTATCGTAGTTAATGCTGAAAAAATTGTTGTCACCGGAGATAAGGAAAACAAAAAAGAGTACCGCCACCACACAGGTCACATGGGAGGTCTTCGCCGCATTCCTTATAGCGTTATGATGGAAAGACACCCTGAAAGAATCATCGAAAAAGCTGTTTGGGGCATGCTCCCACACAACAAGCTTGGCCGTCAGCAAATCAAAAGGCTCAAGGTATTCGCAGGTAAAGAGCACCACCTAGAGGCACAACAACCTGTAACGATGAATATTTAATTTTAGGAAAAAATTGAAATGAAAAAAATCGAAGAATCAGTAGGAACAGGTCGTAGAAAAACAGCTGTAGCAGCAGTACGCATTCGCGACGGAAAAGGAAGCATCGAAATCAACGGTAAAAAACTCGCCGAATACTTCCCTTTAAAGCTCACTCAGGACTACATCCTTGCTCCTCTAAAAAAAGTAGAAGCATTAGCTCGCTATGATGTTCAAGTTACTGTAAAAGGTGGCGGAATCCAAGGGCAAGCAGGTGCTGTTCGTCACGGACTCGCACGTAGTCTTGTAAAAGACAATGAAGAGAGAAGAGGGTCTCTAAAAGAAGAGGGATTCCTTACTCGTGATGCTAGAGAAAAAGAGCGTAAGAAATACGGTCATAAAAAAGCACGTAAGGGCTTCCAGTTCTCTAAGAGATAAAGCTACTTTTACTCTGATATTCATCATTTTAGACCCACAAATTTGTGGGTCTTTTTTTTGCAAAAATTCAATTACCCTTCGGGTTGTCCTCCCACCTTCAAAAAATCGCAGCTTGTATATAAGTGTTTTAGGGTTAACACCCTCATCAGTTAATAGTGAAGCTCTTGATAAAATCTAGAACTGATGACATAACTAGGAGGTTATTATGTCTAAGAAAACATCTTTCAGTAAGGTAATGAAAAAAATTAAGAAGGTTTTTTCTTCTAAAAAGTCTAGAGGTGACAAGAGAAGTGGTCAAGTACTTCCTTATGAGCCTAACTATGTGATGGAGTTAGAAAATCTTATTCAAACAATTGAGGCATTAGCTGAGAAAACGCCTTTTGTACCAAACAAGCAGATGATGCTAGAACAGCTCATTGAGGCATTAGCTGAGAAAACGCCTTTTGTACCAAACAAGCAGATGATGCTAGAACAGCTCATTGAGGCATTAGCTAAGAAAACGCCTTTTGTACCAAACAAACAGATGATGCTAGAACAGCTCATTGAGGCATTAGCTGAGAAAACGCCTTTTGTACCAAACAAGCAGATGATGCTAGAACAGCTCATTGAGGCATTGGCTGAGCGTAAGCAGTGTGCTAATGAATGCGAAGGTGCTACTTCAGGTTGCAAAATTAAGCATTGCAGAAAGCACCATAATTCAATGATTGGCAAACTTATTCAAAAAATCGAAGATCAGGGCGCTGATAAGCGATTAGATGATATCAAAGCTTGTGTTAAGTGCTATCAAGTTAGTACAGATCAAACACAGCTAAGTTGTAATAAAGTATGTAAAGCTGCGTATTCTAGAAGAATCAAAAATTAATTTTATCCGTTGTGATTGAAGGGATTGGGCCTAATAGGCCCAATCTTTATGCATTAAAAAGAATCTAATGAATTGGATATTTTGTCTCTAGATAACAAAGATAATCATCAGCACTGAAAGGTTTTCCTGTAGCTTTTTCAATCAGCTCAAGTGGGTGGTAGAGCCTGCCTTTAGAATGGACATGATCTTTAAGCCAGTCGCGGATAAATAGAAAATCGCCACAAGCGATTCTTTTTTCCATGTCAGGGAAACATTCTTGAAGGCGATTCCAAAGTGATGCTGCATACATGGATCCGAGGCTATATGAGGGGAAATAACCAAAATAGCCCATGGACCAGTGGATATCTTGCAGCACACCTTCAGCGTCATGTGATGGAAATACCCCTAGGTAATCTTCCATTTTTTCCTTCCAAAGTCTTGGAAGGTCTTTGACTTCGATCGATCCTTCAAGGAGCCCTTTTTCTAATTCATAGCGTAGGATGATATGCAAACTATAGGTAACTTCGTCAGCAAAAATACGTATCAGGCTGGGTTTAACTTGATTGATTGCTAAATAAAAAGCTTTCCAGTCAATTTTTTTGAAAACCTTAGGGAACGCGAGTTCTAGTTCTTTAGCGTAGTGCTGCCAAAAAGGGGCACTTTGTCCAATATATACTTCCCATAGGCGAGATTGACTTTCATGAATTCCGTGGGAAGCTGGCTCTCCTAAAGGATTGCCAAATTCTTCTTTAGGAAGTTGGAGTTGATATAGAGCATGTCCTGCTTCGTGGATCACGGCAGACACTGTATCGATCATTGAATTCGGATGGTATTTCGTTGTGATTCTGACATCTTGCGGCCCAAAAGCTAAGCAAAAAGGATGCTCAGTGAGATCTAAACGGCATGTATCGGGGCTAATACCCATATCTTTCATGATTTTATGGCTAAAAGCTATTTGCCCTTCGTAAGAGATTTCTGCAGATAGAAAGTCAGAAGGGACTTTGGGATCATTTGAACGCTTTTTTACTAAAGTGATTAGACGTTCTTTTAGATCGGCAAACAAAGTGTCGAGAATCTTTGTTGTGATATTAGGCTCATAAAGATCCAAGAGTGCGTCGTAGGGGTGATCTTGGTAGCCTAGAAATTTTGCTTTTTCTCTTGTGAGGCGCACAATTTCTTCGAGATGGGGAGCGAATAAGGAGAAATTACGCTTCTGTTTGGCTTCTTTCCATACATGGAGTGCTTCAGTTGTCACCTTCTTGAAGTGTTTGACAAATTCTGTTGGCAATCGAGATTCTTGTAGATAATCCCTATAGACCTCTCTTAGTATAGCGTTTTCTTCTTGGGAAAATTCTTTCTTCAAAGTTCCATTAGATAGATGCATGTATTTACTAAGTATGCTCTGAAGTTTAGGGCTTGTAGCTTCATTGTGGATGAGCTCAGAGATCAAAGCCTGCTGCTCAGCTCGAATAGAGATCCCTTCTTTAGGCATGTAAGTCTCTTGATCCCAATCGAGAATGTAGGAGATGGATTGTAATAAGGACTTAGGCCGTATCAGATCGAGAAGATCTTGTATTTCTCTTTTGTGCATATGATTCGATCCTTTGTGTTATCAAGGGGAAAATGGGTGTGCAAAATATCCAGCTTGCAGGAATCATTGTCATCAAAAAGCTGCCAAGTAGCACATCAGAGAGCCAGTGAGCTCCTGACACAAGTCTAGGCATAATCAGAAGAGGTATAGTTAGGATAGTAGCAGCTATTGTCCAGCGCCGATTGGTTGCAAATCCCATGATCGATAAGAATAAAAATGCAGTAATAGCATGTCCGGCAGGATAGCTTCTTTTAGCGGCCCACTTAGCTTTGAGCCATGGTACTACATCGCGTAAAATAATCCCTTCAAGTTCAAAAGTAGGGCTCTTCTTTTGGATGTAAAGATAGCGATTGAAAAAGAAGTGGTCGAAGAAAAATAAAAGCATCATAAGACCAAAAGCGGTACTTACTTTGATTGCTCTATTAGCACGTAATTCTTTAGGTGAGCATAAGATGTAGCTTGCAAGAAAAGCAATAACAATGACATCAAACACCCAGTTGTGCGTTTTGGTGTTGCAAAAAGCCCAAAATACTTGGATGTAATAGTTATTTGTGATCAGCGAGTTGAAAAAATAAAACGCATTTGTATCTAAAGCTTTCCAAAATGTGGGAAAAAGAGCTGATACCCCTAAGAGGAGCGAGAAAAGATGGATAATGAGAAGAGTTTTCTTTCGCCACATATATTTAGACTCACTAGTAATAAACTCAAAGGAAATGCAACGATCGCAAAAGGTGGTAACAACTCACTTTGAGCTAAAATGATGCTAACCCTGATTATGAAGTAAGAAAGAATAAAAACAAATAGAGAAATCCCATAAATCCTCAGTGAGGGCATTACCTTGTAGTACTTTGTGGTTAAAGGAAGAATCAGAAAACAAAGTAAAAGGGGTAAAGTGATCATCAGCCATTTGTTATAAAGCTGAATCTGAATTTTATGGATATCAAGAGGAATCGTCGTAGGTTTATCAAGTAGTTTGGAGAGTTTTTTTAGGCTGAAATTGATATATAGATCGGAGTTAGGAATCATTTCCGCTTCTGAAAGATCGATATAACTACTTTCTAGTGAAGAAGCATATTCAATTTTATCATTCTTGTTGATAAAACAATCAATTCCTTTTGCAAGATAAGGGGGTGATTTTTCAAGAGACTGTATATGCCAAATTTCCTCTTCCGACTTGATCAAAAAAAGATCTTTTAAAACTTCTTGATTGCTCAGCGTGCCATTGAAAAATAAAGAAGCGTTATCAGGAAGAATCACACGAACAATCCGAGGAGATTTAGCGCAGTTTTTTTGCAAAACCTTTGCAGCCTTTGGATACCAATATTGAAAGTTGAGGATATTTAGGCACGTAAGTAGTCCAGCAAAAACAAAAATCATTCTTGTGATTTTGAGTAAAGGAGTGCCTGCAATTTGCAAAGAAGCGAGCTCAAAATTGCTGTTTGCTTCTAGAAGGGTACGAATCAAAGCTAAGGCAAAGGCGATCGATATCAAAAACTCAGCTTGTAAGGAGTAAGTGGACCCATAGTGCAGCAGCATCGATCGATTCGGTAGAGATTTCATCATCGTCATATCAAAGACGGTAAAGAAAAATAGTAGGGAGAAAAAGATATAGATAAAGTTTTTGAAAAGTCTTTTGAATAAGAGTCTGTCAAAGATTGTCATACTTTTCCTCTTTCTAAAAAGGATCGATAGATAGCTGCTAGGGGAATAAAGATTGCCGAAGGGACAATAGAGGCAAGAATAGCTACATTAGGAGAAACCCTAAAAGTTCTCGCAGCGATGATGCCTACAATAGAGACTACGCAAGAAATAGCTAGAAGTGCAATCCGCACCTTTTGGTTGCTTTCAAGTGAGCGTAGAGAAAAAATTGCCCCGGTAAAGGTCAAGGAAAAAGGAAGTATGATAAAACCTAAGCGTACAAAAATATCAGAAAGGAAAAAGGGGTTTTTGTAGGTGTTAAAAGAATTGAATAACTCTTTAAAGGTTAAAACGCCGTAGTTTTTGGCGCTGTAATAAAGCGTGGGGGAGGGTAAAAAAAACGATAACGGGATCTTTTGACTAAATACGTTTTCTATTACCAATGTAGGCATTTTGCCATCTTCTTGAGCAATCGTAGAAATCAAAGAGCTCTCTTTAATAGATACAGATTCATCGTAAGAAATAGATTTAGCAGTTAAAAGATGTAGAAATTCTGTATGTGGATCAGGAATCAGTAGAAACAGGTTTTTAGCAAATTTCTTGCTTTTGTCCATCTCCATATGGACAAAAGAGTGACGCAATAGTGGAGCTTTACCCTTTTTCAAGGTGACAAGTGGATTGATTTTTGTCTCATCGTGGAGAAGTGCATAAGATTGCATTCTCGCTAAAGGGACAAGATCTGACAAAAGCAAGAGGTTAATAAAAGAAAAAAAGAGCCCCATGAAGTAAAGAGGAGCAAGGATTTCTTGGATGCTAAGCCCGCAAGCTCTTAAAGTGGATAGCATATTTGAGCGCCAAAGCTTGTGAACGACTAGACATACTGACAAAAAACAGCTGATACTGATCGCCATGGGAAGAAGTAAAGGAATCTGAAGCATCAAAAATAGCACTAATGTCTTTGCCGATATACCGATAGCGACTAATTTAGCAAACATATCAGATTTAAGGGTCAACAGCGCAAGTGTTGTAAACGTAAGAATAAAAAGGAGTCTTACCGAAAATTCTCGGATCTGGTAGCGCCACAAAATATTCATCATGTTACAATACTATACTATGAAAGATCCTTTTGTCTATGCAGTTCGCCGTTTTCTTGAGCAAAGTCTCTTGCCTTCTTCTAAAATTGTTTTAGCTTTATCTGGAGGTCCTGATTCAACAGCTCTTTTGGAAATCATTTATGAAATACGCGATCGCTTTTTATTAGAGATGCACATAGCCCATGTGGATCACGGCTGGAGAGAAGAAAGTCGTATAGAAGCGGATATTTTAAGAAAAAATGCAGAAAAGAAGGGTGTCCATTTCCATTTCAAAAAACTCAACCTTTCAGGATCGAGTAATTTAGAAGATCGATCTAGAGAAGAAAGGTACAGCTTTTTTCAAGAGGTATATGAGAAAGTAGACGCTAGCGCATTAATATTAGGCCACCATAAGGATGACTTAGCTGAAACAGTTTTAAAGAGGATATTTGAAGGAGCTCATTTAGAAAACCTTGGGGGAATGAGAAAAAGTGGAATCATTCGTAATCTGAAGGTGCTTAGACCTTTATTAGATTATGAAAAGCAAGAGATCATAGACTGGCTAGAGGCAAGAAATATAAGTTATTTTATCGATAAAACGAATCAAGACCCCCATTTTTTACGAACACGCTTACGCAATGACCTCATTCCTTTATTAGAAAAGCATTTTGGCAAGAAGATTAAAAACAATCTTGTGCAACTAAGCAAAAGAGCTTATAGATTAAAGGATTACCTTGAATCCAAGGAATCCTTCGGAGCTTATGAGCTTGATATTGAGTATATTCTAATGAAAGCATCAAAACAGCACCAAGTGGGGCTTTCTCAAGAAGAATGTGACTTGTTAATTAAAGCGCTCTTGCATAAAAAGCGGGTACAGGTTGTAAGAAAAGAAGGAACCTGGATTGCAAGCAGGGGAGAGATTTTCATTCTTGGAAAGACAAAATCGTTAGATTCTGTTAAAGTAATCTTGAAAATCTAATACCACCATTGTAATACATGGTTCAAGGATAGAAAAAATTGTTTATACAATATTATGAGTCAAGATATGAAACCAGAAAAGAAAGGTGGTTTTTCGGGAAGTTTTATTCTTCTTTTGATTGCCGCTGTTTTTGTTATTCTCACCATACAGAACCTTTCCGATGTTAAATCGGCGCCTGTATCGTTTTCTTACCAGCTGGAACACTTACATAACCTTCAGCTTGTAAAACCTGAAGATAGTAAGAAGATCTCGCAAAACGATAATCTGGTTTTATTTAGAGGTCGCTTCCAAGATATGCTGTCTGAGGAAGCTAAAAGTCGCTACCGCTATCTCACCTTATTACATAGTGAGCAGCAAATGGACGCTGATATCCGCTCTATTTCTGCAGATCTAGCGCTTCTAAGAGAAAAAGCCATAGGTAGTGTTGAGATGTTTTTAGCTCTCAGCGGTATAGCTATTGATAAGCAAGGGCTTGTAGTTATTCCTGAAAGTACGGATGTACCTTCTGAGTATGCTTTGACGATATATGATGCATTGCCGCTTTCTCCTCAAATGCTTTCTTTGGCCCAAATCAAAGCATTGATTGCTAAGGGCCCTGAAGGGAAAAATGATGTAGCAGGGGAAAAGCTTTTAGCATTGATTCAGGCGTATCGTTCACAAAAAGTGGGTATCGGAAGTGAGTTATTGAAGTCGCGTCTTCAAGGGTTAGAAGATACAGTTCTATCCACACTTCGTTCTGAGAGCATGTCTATAGAAGATAAATGGGTAGTTTATCAAAACACCACCCGCGTATTAGAAGAGCAAGTTGTTTTAGAAGTCGTTCAAGCAGATCTTAAACAAAATACTCCTAATTTCATACAGCTACGCTCAGTTAGAGGGTATTACGAATATTTAGAAAGATACCATACGCTACAGATTGAGTACCAAAAAAATCATGAAAAGCTCCAAAAAGCGAGAGCTTCTGTTGCAGATGTGATTTGGTTTTTCCAAGATAAAGAGCTTTCTACAAACGCATTAGAAAAACAAGATCCTGAGGCATTCCATTATTGGTACTTGCAAGCTAAGTCAGAATGGGAAAATTTCCCTCAAAATACATCATTAACCTTCCAAGCTCCAGATCAGCAAAGAACAGCGTTACTTGATAAAACATTCAAGAGTGAAGAACCTGCTCCAAACTACTTCAACTGGATTTTTACACTTCTACCGATTGCCCTTATCGGGATGCTCTTTTATTTCATCTTCTCTCGTCAGATGAAAGGTATGGGCAGTTCGGCTATGAATTTCAGTAAATCGCCGGCAAAGCTTTTGAATAAAAATAAAGTGCGCGTTACTTTTGATGATGTAGCTGGTATTCAAGAAGCAAGAGAAGAGCTAGAAGAAATCGTCGATTTTCTTAAAGATCCAAGACGCTATGTAAACCTCGGAGGGAGAATCCCTAAAGGTGTGCTCCTTGTCGGATTGCCAGGAACAGGAAAAACTTTGATAGCCAAGGCTGTGGCCGGCGAAGCGAAAGTTCCTTTCTTCTCTATCTCCGGATCAGATTTCGTAGAGATGTTTGTAGGGGTAGGGGCGTCAAGAGTTCGAGATATGTTCGATCAAGCGCGTAAAAGTGCACCTTGCATCATTTTCATCGATGAGATCGATGCTGTAGGTCGTCATAGAGGTACAGGCATTGGCGGAGGGCATGACGAAAGAGAGCAGACTCTTAATCAGTTGCTTACTGAAATGGACGGAATCACTTCTTTTGAGAGTGTTATTGTCATTGCTGCTACCAATAGAGCTGATGTACTTGATAAAGCTCTTTTAAGACCCGGTCGATTTGATAGACAAGTACACGTTGAACTTCCTGATATTAAAGGAAGATACGAAGTTCTTAAAGTACATGCAAGAAAGTTAAAGCTCGATCCAAATGTTGATTTGCAATATGTCGCTAGAGGAACTCCTGGTGCTTCAGGAGCTGTTCTTGCTAATTTGCTCAACGAAGCAGCTCTTATCGCAGCGCGCAAGCATAAGAAAGTAATTGATATGGAAGATATCAAGCACGCAACAGCTAAAGCTCTATTTGGTAAAGAAAGAAGAACATTAGAGCTAACAGAAGCTGATAAAAAGCACACAGCATACCATGAATCGGGCCACGCGGTTGTGGGTCTTGTATTAGGAAGCTCAGATCCTGTGGATAGAGTGACTATTATCCCTAGAGGTTCATCACTAGGTGCTACATACTTCTTGCCTGAGCGCAATCGTGTAAGTTACTGGAAAAAAGAGCTTTACATCCAGCTTGCAGTGCTTATGGGAGGAAGAGTTGCTGAAGATCTCTTTATCCATGACTCTTCAAGTGGTGCGCAAATGGATTTTAAACAAGCTACAGCTTTAGCTAAAGCCATGGTTTGCGAATGGGGTATGTCAGAGAAAGTAGGCCCAGTGGCTCTTGGAGAAGAAAGAGATTCCAAGTATTTTGTAGGTGTATCTGAAAAAGCCTATTCAGAGAAAACAGCAGAAGTGATCGATGCTGAATTGAATAAGATTTTAGAAGATGCTTACAACACAGCAAAAAGAGTTATCGAAGAAAATAGAGAAAAAATGGAAATCATGACGGCAGCTCTATTAGAATTCGAAACACTTGATCGCGAAGATGTTTTGAAGATCATGAGCGGAAGCTGGAGCTTTGATGAAAAAAGACATCAAATTGAAGAAATCGAGAAGAAAAGCCACAAGCTTCCTCCACCGCTACCTACTAATTTGAATGGCGGTGAAAGCATGCAGCCGGCTACTTAACTAATAGTCAATTGTTTACATCTATTAATTCTCGCTAATGCTACCTTTAGTTTTAGCGAGAATTTTTTTATAGGTGTGATAGATGAGCTGTTCAAATCCATGCAATCCAGCAAATCAAGGTGGATGTCCTTCTTCTAGCTCACTTCACTGTCCTGCCGGAACATGCGTTTTTATTAATAATGATAATACTTCTCAGCCTGTAATTGTCGCGCTTCCTGAACTCAAAGATCCTCAAACTTGTCTAACGAATGGATATTCTTGGTATCAGCAATGCGCCACTTCAAATAGCTATCCGTCTACTCTCTTAAATCCAAATGCTGATTTTACATGTCCTCAGGGCAGTACCCCTTGTCAAATATGTTTATTTGGAAGTTATTTAAGTATAGGCACAAAAGATACTGGTTGGTGTTCTGATTGCATGAGTAAGGGAGGGTATTGCACCATTACTTGTCTTGCACCAAATAGTAAATGTCCAAATTGTCCCTATTTTACTGCAAAGACTTATACCAATGAAGGTGGGCTTGGATACGGTATTTGTTCATAATCTAAGGAGAATTTGATGAAAAAAAATAAAAACGTAGGATCAAGTACTCCCTCTTGTCCACAAGGTACAAGTATGGCGACCGCTTGTGTAAATACAGCTTTGCCTAATCAACCATTTATTCAAGGTATGAACTGCTATGAGTGTTTAAAAAATGATGGTTTTGAATGGGTTTATGGATGCATAGCGACGAATCAGTGTGATTATCAGTGCAAGGGGTTAAAAAATGATACAACTCCATCACAATGCAATAGCACATGTCCATATAAAATAGGTACAAGTGCAAATTGTTGGAACTGTGATACTTTTCCTGCAACAGTACCAGCTGGATATCAAGCTGAAATGGTTTGTACGAATTATTATTGTAGTATTGAAGATTGTAATTGCAGTATTGCAGATTGTATAAGTCATGGCGGTAGCGTGATAACTAAAGCCTTTTCGCCATGTAAGCCCAATTTCTCTTTATCGATGAAATGTATCAATAAAAGCGATTCTACAGAAGTTACAAATATAACATGTGAAAATTGCTTAAAAAATCCTGGTTATGAATGGATAAGTAGTTGTGTTCCTTCAAGTGATGCATATAATTGTAAAGGTCAGATGGGCTCTTGTCGGGGTAGCTGTCCTTATCAAAGCGGAAGTTATTGCAAAAATTGCGATAAATACAATCCGAGCATTCAAGGTTATACATGTAGTTATGTTTGTTCTAATAAAGAAAGCACGGAAAATTGCCTTCTCAGCGGTGGTGAATTGACTACTTCATGTGAGCTGAATGCGTGTTGCAATGAAGGTGATACCGGTTGCAACGGTAATTTATGCTCCGAAAAAGAGGTGTGCTCTAACGGTATTTGCTGCCCTACTAATCAAGTAGGAGTAAATGGCCTTTGTTGTGATCCGACTTTAGTTTGCAATGGTAATTGCTGCCAATCTGGTCAGGTATGCTCTAACGGCATTTGCTGCCCTTCTGGGTATGTAGAATTGAATGGCCTATGCAGCTGCCCTTCTGGATATGCAGAATTGAATGGCCAATGCTGCAATCAAAATCTCGTTTGTAATGGTATTTGCTGTTCTTCTAGTCAAGTATGTTCTAACGGTATTTGTTGTCCTACTGGTCTTACAGGCTGTAATAATAGCTGCTGCGATACTTCTAAAGGGGAGGTCTGCTCAAGCGGTGTGTGCTGTCAATCTGGATCAAGAGGATGTGGTAATAATTGTTGTCCAAATAATCAAATATGTGCCCTTGATACGTGCTGCTTACCTGGTCAATTAAGTGATTACAATGGTTGTTGCTGGCCTAGTGATTGCATATTTTAATGGATAAGGAAAAATTAGAATCAAATTATGATTGACTAGATGCTATTGATCAATACTAAGGGCTGCTAAAATTTTGTATCTACTTAGACCTTGGCTTCTTTAATCGCTTAGGTGGAAAAAAGCACAAACTGTAGTAGAGGATATTGGATAAAAAAGCGATGCAAGGGTTGCTTGCATCGCCTTAAATTTAAGAGCCTTGACCTTCTTCTGTAGAAGAGGGGGCTTTCTTTTGCGGAGGAGGAAGAAGAACTTTACGACTGAGTTTGATTTGTCCCCTGTCGTTGATGTCTAAAACTTTGACTTCTAGTTCATCACCTTCTTTGATGTAATCTTCGATATTTTGCACTCTTTGGTGAGAAAGCTCAGAAATATGGCATAGACCTTCTTTACCACCAACTAGCTTTACAAAAACTCCGAAAGGTTGAATCCCTACAACAGGTCCTTTGTATACCTTGCCGATTTCTACTTCAGCAGTTAGATTGTGGATAATCGCCTTAGCTTTTTCTAAAGCTTCTGCGTTGTTAGAAGAGATATTGACAATGCCTTCGTCATTGATATCGATTTCTACACCGGTTTCTTCAATAATCGCTCGGATTTGTTTTCCTCCTGGGCCGATCACTGTTCCAATTTTGCTCTGTTTAATCTGTATAGATTCAATGCGTGGAGCATATTTAGAGAGATTTTCTCTTGATTTTGGCATCGCATCAAGCATTTTTTGTAGAATATGGATTCTACCTTCTTTTGCCTGTGTAAGTGCCGCTTTCATTATGTCTAGGGTGATACCTTCTACTTTGATATCCATCTGGAATGCAGTGATTCCATCTTGGTCACCTGCAACTTTAAAATCCATATCTCCAAGGGCATCTTCTACTCCAAGAATGTCTGACAAGATAGAGAATCTTCCTTCTTCAAGGATAAGCCCCATCGCGATTCCGGCAACTGGTCTTTTAATAGGTACGCCTGCATCCATCATTGCTAAGCAGCCGCCGCATACTGAGGCCATTGAAGAAGAACCGTTAGATTCTGTGATATTCGATTCTAAGCGAATGGTATAAGGGAAAGCTTCAGAAGCAGGTAGAATTGCTTGTAAAGAGCGTTCTGCGAGTTTTCCGTGACCAACTTCACGTCTTCCTGGAGCGCCTACACGTCCTACTTCTCCTACAGAGAAAGGAGGGAATGAGTATTGTAGGTAAAAACGGCGTAGACCTTCACCTTGAAGATCTTCGTATCTTTGTCCCATCGATTCGCCACCAAGAGTACATACCGCAATTGTCTGGGTTTCTCCTCTAGTGAATAGAGTGCTTCCGTGAGTGCGTCCTAAGAATGATGTTTCGATAGAAATAGGTCTAATTTCAGTAGTTGATCTTCCGTCGCAGCGGATATTTTTCTCTAAAATTACTTTGCGCATCAATTTCGAAGAGACTTTTTTGAAAGCCGCTTGCACGATTGAAGGGGAGTGAGCATTTTCTTGACCTTCTGGCAAGAAATGAGCGTTCACTTTTTCAGTAACTTTCTCAATAGCTGCTTCTCTTTCAAGTTTTTGCTTGATTGTATAGCAAGCGCTAAGTTCTTCACCTACCATGTTTTCAATCGATTGAACAAGCTCTTGTGGAGGTAAGCGTAGCTCAGCTTTCATTTTCTCTTTTCCAACCACATTTTGCCAATCTGAGAGAGCTTTACAGATTGTTTTTATCGCTTCATGACCTTCTGCGATTGCAGCAAGAACAGTTTCTTCTGTGAGGAATTTTGCATATCCTTCGATCATCAAAATGGCATCTTCTGTTCCAGCAAGCATGAGATCTAGCTCAGAACCTGCAAGTTCTGCTTCGCTTGGGTTGATGATAAACATGTCGTTTTTCATACCAACGCGAACGCCAGCAACTGGCTTAATAAGCGGGATATCAGAAATCACAAGTGCTGCTGAAGCAGCGCAAATAGCTAAAGGCTCTGTTGCATGATTTTCGTCATAAGAAAGAACATAGGAAAGGATTTGTACTTCATTATAAAATCCATCTTCAAACATAGGACGGATAGGTCTATCGATGAGTCTTGATACAAGAACTTCTTTTTCAGTAGGCTTTCCTTCTCTTTTTAAGAAGCCGCCTAGCGTTTTTCCTGCTGAAGAAAATTTTTCTTGGTAATCAACACGCAGTGGAAAGAAGTCTACATCTGGTCCTGCTTGTTTAGTAGCGCATGCTGTGGCCAAAATAGTTGTATGGCCAGAGCTCAACATGACAGCTCCGTTAGCTTGTCTTGCAACTTTCCCTGTTTCGAAAACGAGTTCTTTGCCCTGGATAGCTACTGTCAAAGTATTGTGTTTCATTGATACTCCTGATGAGTTGTAAGAAAAAAAGCGCTAAACCAACAGATGGTAGCGCTTAAGATAATTGCGAGAAGACAGAGATTACTTACGTAGGCCTAATCTGTTAACTAAGCTGAGGTAACGTGGAGTATCTGTTTCTTGGAGGTAATCGAGAAGTTTTCTTCTTTGTCCTACAAGCTTAAGAAGTCCAAGACGGCTGCTGTGATCTTTTGAATTGAGTCTTAGGTGGTGTGTTAGCTCAATGATGCGCTCTGTTAAAATCGCGATTTGAACGTCAGCAGATCCAGTGTCCTTCTCGTGCAGCTGGAATTTTTTGGTAACTTCTTCTTTAGTGTGTTTATCTAGTGACATGTCGTTTCTCCCTTAAAGCTGGACCACTAATCTAGTTTGTGCTTAAAATTTCTAAACAGATTGTAGCAAACTTGCCATAATAAAGTAAAGGTGTCAAATTTTGTTTAGCCAAGACGATATTTTTTATATGCATGAGGCTCTAAGAGAAGCTTCGATCGCATTTGAAGAAGATGAGGTTCCCATAGGAGCTGTTTTGGTTTATAAAAATCAAATTATTGCCCGCGGAAGAAACTCTATAGAAAAAGAGTTTTGTGTGACTAAACATGCAGAGTTGATTTGCATAGAAAAAGCATCGCAAACACTCGGCGGCTGGCGCCTTTTAGATACGACTCTGTATGTCACAGTAGAGCCTTGCATGATGTGCGCTGGAGCAATACAACACTCAAGGATTTCTAGAGTTGTTTGGGGGTGTCCAAACCTAAGATTTGGAGGCCATCTTGCGGGAGAGGGCGGCTTACTTGAAGAAGAGGCTAAACGTATTTTGCAGAAATTTTTTCAAAAAAAGAGGAGCGATGGAGAAGATACTTGAAGAAATGATCGATCAGCAAGAAAATAAGCTGTTATCTATAGCTCAGCGCTATGTTCACAATATTTCTAAAGAAGATCTATTGCAGCCTTTTGACTATCCTATTTTAGAAAATCACCCCTATTTTCGTTATGAAGAAGGGGTGTTGCAGGGCATGAAGATGGTGCAAGCTGCCTTTAGAGCAGAGCTTTTCTCTTCTTCTTAGAAATCTTTTTTAAGCGCCATTTTTCTCTCCATGAAAGAGAGTCTTTGCCCTTATCTGCGATCTTTGCAAGGCATGCGTCTACAAAAAGCTCGTCGTTGAGTAAAATTTTACCTGTTCTAATGTCGTAGATTTTTGACTTAAAAGCATAATTTTGAAGAGAGTCTTCGCCGTTTTTAAAAATGAATAAATCTTCAAAAGAGCGTAAAGCTTTAAAAGGACTGTGGATCTTCCAGGAAATTAGGCAGTAAAAATAGGTAAAAGTTAGCGTGGTTAGCACACTGAAAAAATGGACAAAATTACCGTGCGATAGATCAATCAATAAAAACGCTCCCATCGATCCTAAAATAAACCACTTCGCCTTAACAGGAATCGCTAAAAAGAGTAGAAGGTCTACTTCTGGCAACAAAAATATCATCCCCAAAAGCAGCGCGTACACAATAGGTGTTCCGCCGGCAAGCAAAGCAGGGGCGCCTGAAAAATAAAATACAGCTAAAGCAACGATAGAGCTAATAAGCGTGTTTGTAAAAAAAAGTGTAAGAAAATGTCTCAAGCCTTTTTGCACGGAGATCATAGTCCCGATTTTCCACAAAAGGTAGGAAGAAAAGCCTAAGCTAATAAGGTATAGAAGATCTAGACCGTGAGGAGCTGGGTGGATAAAAGGGTGGGTAAAGATCTGCCAATAAAATCCTTTAGCTATTCCAAGCGGATGCAAAGCTAAACACCAAGATAAAGTGTAAGCTCCAAAAAGCGCTGGGAATATATGGTCTGTAACCCCGGCAATCAGACTGATGGCTAGGGATATCATCGCAAAAAATTTAACTATGTAGAGTTTTTTATTCATAAGTATCTACATTATAGTGAAATCAGATCTTATGTGCAACTACATCAAGTAGAAGTATGTAACTTCTTAATTGATAAAATTTTAATTAGCGTTAAAGCAGCTTTTTTCATCCCCAGGATGCGATTTTTATTTAGCAGATTTTTTTTTACACCTTTTGTATTTTTTAAATGGTTTCGAGCCCTTGTCTAGCAAGGCGAAAAATCACTTGAGAAAATAGTTTTGAACAGATATGCTGGAACCGTTTTTATTGAAATGGAGAGAAAATGAAAAAAGACCTTCACCCAAAGTATCGTAATGTTGTCTTTATGGACACTACGAACGGAGAAAAATTCCTTTGCGCTAGCACAGTTGCAACAACACAGACAACAACTTTTGAAGGAAAAGAGTACGATTTATACCTCGTTCCAGTGAGCTCAAAATCACATCCTTTCTTCACAAAATCTTCTCGCTTGATCGACACAGAAGGACGTATTGAGAAATTCACAAAACGTTATGCAAGACCTGCTCTTGTTGAGAAAAAAGAAGAAGTTAGCGAAGCAGCTACTGCAAAAAAAGCAGCTCCTGCAAAAAAGAAAGCTGCAGCTAAGAAGAGTGACTAGTGGAAAAAAAAGTTCTCGAACTCCTCTCGCGACTATCTGAAGTAGAAGAGGAGCTCGCAGCTCCTGAGCTCATGCAAAACCGTCAGCGTTACCTAGAGCTCACAGCTGAGCATAAACATCTTACAGAACTTAAAGAAGCTTGGGATTCCCTTGTAAAGGCTAGAAAAGACCTTGAAGGGAATCGCATACTTTTGCGCACAGAGCAAGATTCTGAATTTGTTCAAATGCTAGAAGAAGAAGGTGCTTCTTTAAACGAAAAAATCTCTAGACTAGAAAAAGAGATCGACACTCTTATTGTTCCTCCTAACCCTAATGACCATAGAAATACGATCGTAGAGCTTAGAGCTGGTACAGGTGGGGACGAAGCAGCCATTTTCGTTGGTGACTGTGTCCGTATGTATCTGAATTACGCTGCTAAGAAAGGTTGGGCGACAGAAGCTCTTTCGTCGACCCCTTCTGAGATGGGTGGCTATAAAGAGTATCAGTTTGTTGTCTCTGGGCCAAATGTGCATCGATTGATGCAATATGAAGCAGGAATTCACAGAGTGCAGCGCGTTCCTAAAACGGAAGCGCAGGGAAGACTTCACACTTCGGC
>Ga0194118_10002117_pt1 | contig 26001 bp, 26 predicted proteins | sample TA2MahsurfametaG_2_FD_148662 | JGI IMG/M metagenome (GOLD analysis project Ga0194118, IMG submission 148662) | Freshwater microbial communities from Lake Tanganyika, Tanzania - TA2015013 Mahale N5 surface | ecosystem: Environmental > Aquatic > Freshwater > Lake | place: Tanzania: Lake...
GAAGATGAAATTGGTGAATATTCAGGTGAAAAAAAAGAAATTCGCCCCGTAACGATCGCTACCTACCAAGTAATGACAACAAGGAAGAAGGGTGTTTACGCGCACTTGGATTTATTTGATTCACATGACTGGGGATTAATTATTTATGACGAAGTACATCTTTTGCCGGCACCAATTTTTAGATTCACAGCTGATATCCAATCAAGACGGCGCCTTGGATTAACTGCAACTCTTGTAAGAGAAGATGGGATGGAAGGTGAAGTGTTCTCATTGATTGGCCCAAAGAGATTTGATGTTCCGTGGAAAGAGATTGAAGCCCAAGGTTATATCGCTCCGGCTGATTGCGTAGAAGTACGAGTGACCCTCACTGATCATGAGAGATTAGCTTATGCAACAGCTGAACAGGAAGATAAATACCGCTCGTGCTCAACAACTGCGACTAAGAAAAATGTAGTTATTGCGCTCGCGCGTCAGCACGCAAATGATCAGACATTGATTATTGGCCAATATATAAATCAGATAGATGAGATTGCAGCCGAGCTTGGAGTGCCAATAATCAAAGGAGAAACCCCAATCAAGGAGCGGGAGATTCTCTACTCACAATTCCGCAGTGGTGAAATAAAGTGCCTAGTAGTTTCAAAGGTTGCAAACTTCTCGATTGATTTACCGGAAGCCTCAATCGCAATCCAAGTCTCGGGCACCTTCGGCTCACGCCAAGAAGAAGCCCAGAGATTAGGTCGAATCCTTAGGCCAAAATCTGATGGAAGAACAGCTCGTTTTTATTCCGTTGTTGCAAGAGACACGATGGACCAGGACTTTGCTCAAAACCGTCAGAGATTCCTTGCTGAACAGGGCTACTCCTATCGAATTATCGATGCGGACGAAGTTTTGCCGCGCTAGTTACTAAGCTCCTTAGACCTATCCATACCAGCCTTCATCGCCTTGTAAACAATCTCTTCCCAGCCATTTGATTCAAATGAGCTTAAAGCCGCAGCAGTTGTGCCATTCGGGCTTGTCACTTCTCTTCTTAAAGTAGCGGCATCCTTCCCCGATTCCTGAACCATCTTTGCAGCGCCAAGAAGAGTTTGGTGGACGAGTAACTTTGAGTCTCGCTCTGAAAGGCCTAACTTATTTGCTGCCTTTATCATCGATTCAACAAAGCCATAGAAATATGCTGGACCCGATCCACTTACTGCAGTAACTGCATCCATCAATTCCTCTTCCACCACTAAAGTCTTGCCAGAATTTGAAAGAAGATTAACTATCCACGCCAAATCACTTTCAGTTCCACTCTTTCCTCTTGTAATTACTGACATTCCTTCGCCCAACAAAATCGGAGTGTTTGGCATAATTCGAATTACGCGCGCCTTTCTACCAATTTTTTTCTCAATTCGAGAACTTTTTACACCAGCAAGAAGAGAAACCAATAGAAAATTATGCTCAAACTCAGCTCTTAACTCTGCAATACAGGTTTCAAAGTCCTGTGGTTTAACAGCAAGGATCACTGCGTCAACTTCGTGGATATGACCCGAAGTCACCCCGTACTTTCTTACCAACTCATCTACTCTTTCGGTGCGCTTATCTCTAATCAAGATTGCACCAGACTCGATACCAGCTGTCACAAGTGAATTAATCATTCCTTCACCCATGACGCCGGTACCTACAATCGCAACTTTTGAGATAGCCATGATTAAAGGTTACCCGCTTAACTTTTCTTTCGAAGATTCTTAGGAACTACTCGATCTAGAAGTTCTTCGAGAACTATGGTCAGATCGCCCTTCGTGCGAGATAGGTTTGATTCAAAACTCTTGAGGAATTCATTGACAGCGGGCTGTGAAACTACGCCCAATAACGGACCGTATTTATCTTTAAATAAAGAGGTAGCAACCCTGCTGATCGCCTCAGATAATTCAGCTCTCGCTTCATCAAGAGTGGGTTCAGGCCGTATACCACTCATAACACCCTGTTTAGGCTCTTCCCTAGAGGCCCGTAAGAAATTTTCTATTTTCATCCTAAAGAAGGATAACCCCAATGTTTGCGCTTTATCAAGAAATACCCATCTGCTTGACTTGTAATTCAAATTGAGGTAACTGATTTCTCAAGCTTTCAAATGAGCCTTCCGCCAACACTCTACCTTTTTCCATGTAGAGAATTTTGTCTGCTGAATATAGAGTAGATAATCTATGGGCAACAACTACCAGTGTCATACTGCCTTTAACTGAATTTAAATAGTCGGTAATCCTTTTTTCAGTTGTTGAGTCAAGAGCACTCGTAGCCTCGTCTAGAATCAGTAGTCTTGGATTTGTAAATAGTGCCCTAGCTAGTCCAAGTCTTTGCCTTTGCCCGCCACTTAATTTATTTCCTCTTTCACCAGCTGCCGTTCGTAAGCCTAAATTTGAGGAAAATTCTGGAAGTTGTACGTACTCCAAAAGTTCCGCAACTTCTTCATCACTCACATCTGTTTCGTCGAAACCAAGACATACATTTTCTTTTATTGTTCCGTTAATGATATTCACCTCTTGGGGAACATATGCAACAGCTCCAGGCCATCTTTTAAATGCACCAACTGGGTTAGTGTTAGAAATTGATACCCGACCCTCATCGGGTTCAATTAATCCCAATAGAACATCAGCTAGGGTTGTTTTTCCAGCCCCAGACGCTCCTACTATCCCAACAAATTCCCCTGGCTCTATCTTCGCGTTCACTTCTTTTAAAGCAGAACTTTTCCCTTTTGGATAGGTGAATGAGACTCTCTGTATTTCGAGCTTCGGAACAAAATCCTTATGAGTAAAATTCTGCCTACCCGGAAACTTAGAAGGAGTCTCGGAATCCAAATCATCTCCCTCTAAGTGTTCTTCCACTAAAGCAAGAGTGGGAGCTGCCGAGCCGATGCTTGTACGCATCATCACAAGACCCGTTTGAACTCTTAAGACTGCGGGCCCAATGCGTGCACTAGACACCAAAAAAATTGCAAGGACAGCTACCGCGCGGCTCGCTGGCTGGGTCGCGAACTGAGCTACACCAATTAAGAGCCCACCGACAACTAGCGTTATCTCCATTACATATTTACTCAACAAGCCCATGAACCCAAGCCTTGCGTTAGCCTCGGCACTCTCAAGTCTCAGATTACCTATTTGTCTTGCGTAAAAACTCTTTCTGTCTTTAACTTGTAATTCTCTGTAACACAGCACAACTTCTGCAATTTTATCGCCACTCATTATGTTGAGACGCGTAACCTCTTTACCAATCACACTCGCTTTCTCTTGCATAACTCGGTAAAGAAAAAACCCAACAGATGAAAACAGAGCGAGGCTCATTATCGCCACCAAAGTATCAACTACAAACAAACTTATGCTAAAAGCTAAAATGAGGAATAGGTCCGCCACCAATAACATAGCAGCACCAATCACCCCCAAGGCAACAGTTTGGACGCCAAAAGTTAAGGCATAGATAGTCTCTTGCACAGTCTTGTCTCTGACTTTGAGCATTTGCTGTCCCATTAATCGGAAAATAAGCGTCCTAGAAATTAGGGCGGCTCGTCTGCTGAGGAACATTAAAGTCTTTTGAGATAAGTACAGGGAAACTAAGGATTTAAGTACAAGGGCTATAGCTGATATTCCTCCGAGGATTGCTACTTGACTTTGCAAACTGAAGTCTTCAATACCCATGAAGCTCAAAACTGAAGTTACACGGTCACCGGGTTTGCCTGAAGACACGCCACTTACAGATAGTGATCCAACTAAGCCAAGAACAAAAACTGCAGCAACATCCATCAAGCCCATGGCCAGGTAAACAAAGATTATTAGAACAGCTTTCTGTCTATCCTTTTTTCCAAGAATGCGGAGCGACCTCTGAACAACTACGATAATTGATGTAATTGAGGGAGCAACCTTCGATATTTTAATGAATGCACTCCTTGTTGGAAACCTAGTTTAGATTTTCGAATAGCCTCTGCGAGTCCTAAGTCTAACATTAAGCACTTAAGCAAAAAAAAGACAACTGTTGTGATTGATAATGAGCTAGATCTCCCCGACGTGACATTATCCGCAGTTATACACTAGACCTCCTATGAAGTTACTCTTACTCAATTACTCTATGAATAGTATTAGTCAAGTTTTCTCCCACCAACGCCGGATTGTCTTAGAACTTTCAAAGAGACTTGAGAGTATTGATGTGGTTTCGTCTGAAACATTTAAGGACGCTCCCATAGAGAATGTGGAAATCTTTAGTACGGAGTGGCGCATAGGAAAAACTTATAGAAATATAGTTAAATTTTATTTAGTCACAATGCCACTCTTGATTAAACATAGAGGTGGCACATTGTTTTCTCACATGACCGACGTTCAATCTGCGCTTATAGCGATACCCTGCAAACTTCTTAGAATTCGTCATATCCTTTGGTATGCGCATAAATCACCATCAAAGTTCTTGAAGTTTTGCTATCCATTTATTGATGTATTGTGCACGTCTACGCGAGGCTCTTGCCCAATATCTGGGAAAAAAGTGATTCTTTTGGGACAAGCCATTGATGCCTCTATTGCCCGGGATATCACGCGTTTACCAAATGTTCCACCAAAGAGTTGGTATCACGTCGGTCGTATTGACCCTTCTAAAAATATCGAAGTGATAATTGATTCGCTTGAAGCCCTACATTCTAAAGATCAGGAAATCCAGTTGCACTTCTATGGGAGCCCATCCTCATCTAACTACGAGGATTACTACAATTTACTGAGATCAAAATACGCGCAAAGTGATTGGATATTCTTCCATGGCCAGATACCGTATTCAAGGTTGGCCGAAGTCTCTATGCTTCATGATGCCTTCATTAATGCGTTTTGGGGATCTCTTGATAAGGCAATCGTTGAGGCTCTGGTGTTAAAGCGAATAGTTGTATCGGCTAACCCGGAATATCTATCTGAATTCGAAAATGGAATCTCTCCAAACACGAATATTTCGCATCAAGTTCAGGCCCAAATCAGTGCTCTGTACACCTCTTCTTTGGAAAAAGTTAAAATGGATATAGAGAGAAAACATAGACTTGCGCTAGCTTCGCATGAACTTAACGGTTGGATAATGAGACTTTTAGATGTAATTCAGGAACCAGCGGATAAAAGATGAACATTACTCATGTGATAACAACGATTGAGCGCGGTGGGGCTGAAAAAGCCGTTTTATCGCTAGCGATTGCACAAGCTAAATATGGCCATAGAGTAAGGGTTATACCGCTCAAAGGAATAACTGAGCTCGCCGACAATTTTCTTGTGAATAATATTGAAGTGGAGTTAGGCACTTTGAATCAAAACCCCTTGACTCAAATAAAGTTCCTGAAGAAGAAACTGAGAGCGTCAGAAATAGTGCATGCACATTTACCTCGTGCAGAGTTGATATCGCGTATAGCTTTTGGGAAGAATCCCTTAGTTATTACGAGACACAACTCCGAAAAGTTCTTCCCAAAAGTACCACACTTTATGTCATCTTTATTTTCTCGATGGGTCACTCAAAACGCTAGTGTTATTGCAATTTCACAATCAGTTCTTGATTTTCTACGCCTCAATAGGGAATTACACACTGAATGCAATGCAACCGTAATCTACTATGGTTATGAAGCAAAGAGAGAGCTGGAGGTGAAATCAAAGCCCCCGGATTACCGTAACGGAATAAAGCTGGGAACTATAAGTAGGCTTACAGCGCAAAAAAACTTATCTTTATTTATCCAGTTTGTTAGTGACCAAGTAGCTAATGGGCGAGAAGTTTCAGCACACATTGTGGGAGCGGGTCCGATGAAAATTGATCTTCAAAACTTGGTGCACAATCTTGGGTTAAGTGATCGAATATACTTTCTTGGAAAACTGGATGAAGTATTCCCGTTCTTAGAAGATCTTGACTTTTTCTTACTTACTTCAAATTATGAAGGTTTCGGTCTTGCTCTTTTAGAAGCTTTTGACTGCAACGTTCCTGTTATCGCATCTAATGTAACTTCCATTCCAGAGGTATTAGGAGCGAACCATCCAGGACTATTCACTCGTGGCTCTATCGATTCTCTAACGCTAGTTTTTGACAAGCTTTTTAACTCAAAAAAACTAAGAAAGGAAACTCTTATAATGCAAAAAAATAGACTCTTGTTCTTTAGTATGGGCAAATATTTGACTTCCCACAACTCTCTGTATTTAAGTCATCGGAACCGCGCATAATTCGAAATACTATGACAATGGCCTTTGACAGAATGAGAATATTCTCCAGACTTCCCATTCGCGTTCATTGCTGGGGTGGTTTTGGATCACAAATATTTGCCTGCGTAATAGCTAAACGCCTTGCGTCCCTCTTTCCAGCGCGCAAAATTGTACTCATTTTCCACAGTTCTGGTGTAACTCGTCGAACCCTGGAGATCCCTAAAGGATTTACGGGTGATTTTACCGTTTTGACTCAGGATGATTTTAGAACTTCCAATGCTGAAGAAAACAGCATCGATCCCAAGTTCTCGACAATGTCAAAAATTCTCATGTTTACAACTCCTCTCTTTGAAAGACTTGGTTTGTTAGCAAGACTCAATACTGAGAAAGAATTTCCGGAGCTAAAGGCCTGTTTGTATGAAGTACGCGGACATTACACCCAAATTTTACTCTCCACTGAGGAAGTTAGTTGGGTAACAAGCTGCCTTGCAATTTCGGCTACCCAAGAAAAAGGACACACACGAAGTTCTATTGTTTTGCATCTCAGACTGGGAGATTTATTAGAATTGAAGTCCAAGTCACATATAAATCTCGATCGGTTATCCTCTGCAATCAAGTTAGTCTCACCCCGAGGCAAGATTACGATTTTCTCAGACAGTGAACCTTGCGAAGTGAAAGATTTGCTTCAGGATGTCTTCAAGGGAGTTGAATATCGAGTGGAAAAAGAAAACGTAATCAAAGTAATCCAAGAAGGTGCTTTGAGTGAACTATTCATCGGTACAAACTCAAAGATATCACTTTGGATCGCGATAATTCGCCGCGGTTTGAGTCTTGGATATACAACGCTGCTGCCAAAGGAAATCTCTACTCAACTAGAAACTTTGACTCCAGAAATTAGTAACACGCCTCGGACTGTTCAGTACTAGTAAAACAAGAGAATGATTAATACTTGATACTTTCGACAATCCTGGTTAGGTTTCATAGGTTGCCAATTTGGGCAGGGGTCTTATGAGAATTTTACCTTTGTGTGGCCATCTTTCCTTTATTGAGTCAAAATAATTCCAGGCCAAAACAATACAATGGCTGTATTCACTCTCATCTAAAGTTCCAAAAGACCTTATTGGTATGCCAGTGAAAGCCATAGTTCTCCCGATCCTCTCTGGAGATTCGTCAAACACGGCAGTGATCAAATCTGGGTTGCTCATATAGCTTAGAAGCATGTTTGCACGTCCAGAGGCTCCAAATCCAACAGGCTTACCGCCTCTTTTTATTATCTCCCTAACTGTTTTCTGAAGCAAAACCAATTCGTTAAAAAATTCACTAAGGGCATTTTGTGCAAAGTCGTTGCCTGAATTTTCCGTCCTTATAAAGCTGAACTTTATGCTTGGCACTTGCCTACCTTTTCTAAATAAAAAACGCCAGGAACCGCCGTGAGTCTCTATAACTTCTGACGAAACTAGGTTAAATCCCTCAAGAGCCAACAAGTGCTCCATAGAATGTTTGTCGTAGTAGTACTTGTGTTCATGATAGACAAAGTCAAAAGCTCTTAATCTAACTAATTCCTCCCATGATTGAACTTCAATTAAAAAGTAACCCTCTCGTTTTAGTGACTTGTATACCGCACTTGCTATTCCGCGAATATCTTCAATATGAGCAAAAGAATTACAAGAAATCGCAAGATCAAAAGCGCCCAACAATCTGTTTTCTTCGACAAACTTTGTCGAGAAATGTCCAACTAGAACGTTGTGGCCCAAGGATGTTGAATGCTTCACAATATTTGCAGCAGGGTCTACCCCGATTGGCTTAAAGCCCTTGGTGATTAGGTGTTGTAATAATGTACCATCGTTCGACCCAATTTCAATTATTTTCGAATCTTTCTGGAAACCTTTTGCAGCTAACCAGTCAGACAATTGACTGAAGTGATCGTTCATCGCAAAGAAAGAGCGATATCGATAGTCAGTGAATAGGTATTCGTCACCAACTATTGGATCAACCTGAACAAGACCACATTTTTCACATCTAAGAAGTGTCATGTCCACGAGATTTGCATAATCTACCTGTTCGGCAAACGGAAAATATCCTGCTAGTGGGACAGGTCCAAAATCATGAAGAATTTTCAAACCAACGTGATTGCAACTCGCACACTCAATTACGTTTGTCTTCAAGTGGTTTAGGCCCCTAACCTATTAGCGGGAAGTATATAAAAAAACTCAGTGGTCATCTACATGGTGCGACCTAACACTAATCACTGATAGTTTTGGAATTATTTATGTTCTAAAGCTCAAATTCAATATAAAAGCGCCGTACACTATAGTGATGTTATGGGAGTTAGCGAAGTGCCTGAAGTATTGAATATCAAGGGATCTAGATTTTTGATAACGGGAGGAACTGGGTCTTTTGGATCTACCATTGTTCGCCGACTTCTTGCAGAGGGTTGCTCTTTAATACGCGTCTTTTCCAGGGACGAGTCAAAGCATTTTGCTCTCCAAAACGAGCTACAAGATGATCGAGTTGATTATCAAATCGGCGACATTCGAGACTTTACTAGCCTTCGCTACGCGTTGAATGAAATAGATTATGTGTTCCATGCTGCGGCATTAAAGCACGTTCCGGCTTCCGAAAGTAACCCTTTTGAGTATGTAAAAACAAATATACAAGGTAGTCATAATCTACTTACTGCTTTTGCCGACAGTTCAGTAAGAGCGGCCGTTTTCTTAAGCACTGATAAAGCGGTGTACCCGGTTAACGCCATGGGTATGACAAAGGCACTAATGGAGAAGTTGGTCAGATCTTCAAGTTATTTATCTCGAACCGCCTCAAGTATAACGAGATACGGAAATGTTGTCGGCTCAAGAGGTTCTATCATCCCATTGGTAGTTTCCGCGATAAAAAACGAGAAACCGATAAGGATCACAGACTGGGCAATGACAAGATTTGTTATGTCGTTAGAAGATTCTGTGGAGTTAGTCCTCCACTCTCTAAAGCATGGTAGTCCAGGTGACCTATTCGTCAAAAAGGCATCTGCCGCTAATTTGCGAACAATTCTCGATGCAGTAGAAACTTTGCTTTCCAAGAAGGCAAGTTTGATAGAAATTGGAGGCGTAAGGCCGGGTGAGAAGATTCATGAGACCTTATTGAACTCTGAAGAAAGAACTTACGCAGAAGAATCTGAATCTTTTTTTCGCGTACCGAGCGTCGTACTGAGAAACAAGTCTGAAATGCCTAAATCTCGCGTGGAAAATGAATACTCTTCAAATACGACAACAATGATGTCTGTCGACCAATTATACCACTTTCTCAAATCCGATAAAGAAATAGCTAAAATAATTCAGTAGCTTATTTTACAATTCCTTGAAAAAGCGTCTAGTGTATTTTCTGAAATGATTAGAAGAGTGGTTTGTTTACTTCGCGGTGGGTTGGGCAATCAACTTTTCCAGATTTGTAATATTGCCATCTTGTCACGCTCCCTTGAAGCCAATTTCTATATTTCAGATTTAAACACGTTCCATCTACAGCGAGGTTTGGGTGGGACTGAATCACTTTCTCTTCCTATATCTGAATTATTTCCAGAGCACGCATCTCTGCATGTATTAAATTCAAAATCAAGATTATTTGTAAAATTTCTCATGGCCACGAGCAATCGCTTAGATGTACCAAAAGTTTTGAATGAGAGCCATGACTATTTCAGCAAATTGCCCAGACTAAGTCTTTTAGAGGGTTACTTCCAAGATAAAACAATTGTTAACCAAATTCCAATCGCTTCACTAAATAGGGTCTTCCCACGTGCTCACGTCAAATCAAATATCAATAAAGTAGCAAATCGTGTATGTTTGCATATTCGACGTCGAGATTACCCAAAATCTATTACTCAACAATTTGGGTCAGAGTATTACAGGAAGGCAGTTCAAAAATTCCAAAACTTAGGGTTTACGAAATTTGACTGCTACTCCGACGATCTATCTGCTGCTCAAGAAATTCTGTCTTTCTTACCAGAGAGTCAAAAACACTTTCCTGAAACTCAAGTAACTCTTGACTCTATCTCCTTACTACAAGAGATGGCAATGTACAAAAATTTTATACTTTCCCAAAGTTCACTAGTGTGGTGGGCCTCGTACATCGCTTTTAGGAATGATTCAAAAGTTCGCATAGAAGGAAAATTATCCAGTCTGTTGGACTTTCGAAATTCGCACGTTTTATGACTTCTTGATCCTATAGTGAGAGAACATTTTTTCCAACCCGTAATCTAATCCTTTTAGCGCCACATCCATCGATGCTAGAACTGACCCACTTCCACAATAATCGTTCCCCCGTCCCTGTGCATCGACTTCTATATTAACTTTATGAGTACCGAGATCATTGATTTTCTTGCAGATTTCACTCAATAAATATTTTTCTTGATACACTAGATTTATCTCTTTTGGAAGAGTATTCCCGTTAAGCCATTGTTGTAAAATAAGAAGAGTGTCTTGGACAAAGAAGAAATCCGCATAAGAATCTTGGAATACTTTCATCGCCTCTCTGTTCCAATAGCAACTGATGTTTGACCGCAAAAATCGTTCCGGAGATTCTAGAATTCCGAAGACACTGAAGAATCTAAGTAAGGTTACTTCGGGGCTTGCCTTTACCAACTGCCTAAATAGGAATTTTGACTGTCCATAAAAGTCCGTTGGAAAGTGCAGACCCGCTTCCCATTCCCTAACATTAAAAATACTCCTCTGTCGTCCGTACACTGCGCCACTGCAAAACGACACCAACGGCAGACCCAGTCTAAAAACATTTACGCCGACAAGTAGATTTTCCTCCAAAACAGAATAGTCATCTGCTTTCAATCGACGACCGCCACGTACAGCAGCGTGGATAACGCTATCAATCCGATTCAAACTGACAAATTTCGATAATTCATCAAAATTCCGTAAATCACCATTAAACTTAACCACTTCATAATCTATGACCAGTTTAGGTATTAACTCTCGTCCAAGAAACCCGCGATGTCCTGTGAAAAGAATTTTCATCTTCACTAATACAAACTATCTGTTATATCGAGTTCTAATCTAGCGTGACTCTTCAATAAGCAATCCAAATACCTATTAAGAAGGCTTGGTTTAACTTCACTATGGTACAAGAGATTATTTCCCTCCCTTTTGCTATAGTACCCCTCTCCTCGGCTCATCATACTCTTTGTTCATTTCTTTTGACTCAAAAATTAAACAAGTAATTTTAATGTAGTAATAAATCACCTATAAACTTCATGCATCGGTCTAGCTAGTGAAGCTAACCTACAAATCTGAGAAAGACTCTTGTAATAAACAGTATTACATAGAGACTTTAAACTTTAGCTTGCGAGAACATGCATTGCACCACTCTAAAGACTTCCTCTTTCTTGGAGGCATTTAGAAAGTCGAATTCGTTGGATAGTAAATTCTCCATTCTCTTCGGTGACTTACTTGGAAATACTTTTACTTTAATCTTTTGCCAAATTAACCGAGCTATTCTTGGGAAAGGCATGGTCTTAGATTTACGTGCACTTTGGAAAAATTCATACCAGCGAATTACATATGTTGTAACAAGTTCTTCGATAAATGTCTGGTCAAGTCCTAATCTATTAACAAGTACGTTGATAAATACTTCTCTTTCAGAGGCGTATTCGCTCTTGTTCCACCAATCATGAAAACTAACCTGTCTATTCCAATCTTTCTTTGAAATCTCTTTAGTATTCCAGTTTCTAATCCAGTAAAGTTCTTTGATATAGTTTGTGGGGCCCACCCAAGTTGATACAATTTCAGCTGCTACCTCGTATATGTACGGAGTACTGATATTCGACAAATCGCCGAATACTTCCAGAATTTTTTCCATTGAGTCTCTACGGAATAATCTATATAGACCCGTTCTTGGAGGTTTATCTCCAAGGCCTGACCATAAGTGACTCTTTAGTCGTTGATCGAGCTCTTCTTCGTTCCGCGAATACCCTTTCATTTCAGAGTAGGCTGCAGAGGCACTTACATGACCACCATATGGGAATGCACCAATACTTAAACCGCCAACGGATTTGAAAATAGGATTACAAATTAACCAATTTTCCATTTCTAGAAGGGCGGAGCTAACTATTCCATCGTCGTCAGATGATATAATACAAAATTCATTCGAAATATAGTGCCTTGCGATAGAGGCCCTCTCTCCGTACTTCATATTGGGGCAATGAACGTATATGGAATTACTTGGAATTAAATCATCTCGTAATCTACTTTGGCTATTGTGAAACACCAGAATCCTAAATGGCGACTTGGACATTGTTTGTAAGGTGTTGAGTAAAGCTTTTTCTCGACCACGAGAAAATATAATTAAATCTATCCCCACCATACCCCCCGCAGAACTGCCTTGTAGAGACAAGATTTCTACACTTTTCAGAATAAATCTTAACTAAACATCGATTATACTTGGCCTCATACTTAATCCTCGATGCAATAGCCGCTCTTTCAGGGTCGGTTGTGCAATCCCTCCCCATCGACTCTGATTCCTATGGATATAAGGACTTGTGCAAACATGGCTGCGATATAATACATCAATAGTATTCGATGATTTTGGAGGTTTCTATTTTAGCAAGTTCGTTATTCCAGGTTGTCTCCAAAACAATTATATGATAACCTTTCATCTATAACTCATCTTAGGCTTGAGATTAGATGAATTATTTTCCCTTTAATTATTTACAGATTATCGGCAGTCTCAAATTTGTAAATTATTTTTTCTCTAAACTAATATTTTTGTACTTAATTAGTATAATTATCTTAAATCTAAGAAAATTTAAAAAAGCTAATAGCATTTTTCTTAATTCCTACGCATTTGGACATTCGGTTACTGAAACAACCATTTTTTTTGATGAGTACGGAGTTGAGTCTATTTGTTTGAGTATAGGCAGTAGAGATCATCGGAATAAGTACCTTTGCTTTCTATATGTTCCTTATACTTTGTTGCATTTTTGGTTGCCCAGAATCCATGATATAAATGTATACCATGCATTAAGAAAAAGAGCTCATGATGCAATTGATCTCCAATTAAAAGAATCAAAAATCATTAAGTTTATGACTGGTAGAAATCTTCAACCAGTAACAAGACAATCAATGTTAGATTTAGTAGCAACTAAGAATTTAGAAAATGTACATAAACTGAGCGAAAGTTTAGCAAGAGATTTTATTTCAAAAATTAATCTAGAATACTCTATTGCGCAAGACAGAAAGGAAACGTGTACCCTACACTATTTAGTTCAGCAGCCTAGCCCACTGATTCCAAATCCAAATTTTAAAATTAAAAAATTCGATCAGAAATTTCAAAAAGCACTAAAGAGATTAAGTGAATCAATCGAAATTAAACCAAGAATTTGCTCAATTATAATTAGGAAATCCTGGAAGCCATGGTCAGGTAACGGACTGAAAAGTTATATTCAAACTATTGATTACCTAAATGAACATGACTATATAGTGAATATTTTAGGAGATGTTAACGAGTTCATTAGTTATCGTATATCAAATAATCTCAAAGCTGCTTTTTGTTTTTTAGACTACAATTTAGATGATAGAATCTTTCAGATTTTATCAATTATGAACTCAGAATTTTGTATAGGGGATCAATCAGGGCTCCAAGCGCTAGTTCATTTTTTTAATAAAAAACATTTAATTATTAACACTGTACCATTTGTTCAGGTGCAATATAATGGAGTTTCTTTACCGCGAATTTGGCATGGAACTGATGGGACAGTAATGAAGGGAATAAAGGATATTGAGAGTTATTTGTATAGAATTCATCCAAAAACAATTAATCCAAATAAAACTATTTTTCCACTTTTCCATGATTCAGCTACCATTGTGAAAAGTGTTAAGATGTTTATTGATCAAATTGAACTTCATGGAGCCATTAATGGACTGGAACCGTGCGACTTAATAGGGTCAGATAACTTAGCTAATTACTCTAGTAATTCATTTTTTAGCCCCGTTCTAATGGATTTTTTTGATTAATACCTGTCAATTATAAAGCTGACTTAAGTCTTTGTTGTTTAAATATCAACTAAGCTATCGATTAGTGCATTCAATATTCGACCTAGAATCGTTTGAAAGTTATGAGATATTCAATTCTTATCTTTAAAGTTCTAATATAGAAAATATTAGGTTTTACAAGAGCAGTTGGTACACTGTGAAGGTTGTGATGTGAACGTTTGAATTTAAAAACAAAATCAAAGTATTTTTAGGATCCAATTGGATATATTTTATTAAATGTATGTTTGTAGTAGAGTTAATTAAATTAGTTTTAAGGGTAGGAGGTGTTCAAAATGAGTGTAAAAAAAGTTCTAATAATTGGCGCTAATGGCCAAATAGGAAAGTTCCTTCTCAAAAATTTAGATTTAAATGGTGCAGAAATTTACGGTACAACGAGGCGTAGAGAACTAATAGCCCAGGATGATAGATATATCTATCTAGATTTAATATCTAATTGCAACATAAAAAATTTTGAGTGCTTCGACATAGCAGTTTTTTGTGCGGGAATTACAAGCATAAAATTTTGTGAGCAGAATGAGTCATCTAGTAATTTAATTAATGTCACATATACGAATCAACTTATTAAAAAATTAATAGAAACAAATATAAAAGTTTTGTACTTGTCATCAAATAAAGTTTTCAATGGTAATAAACCGTTTTGTAAGTTTTCCGATCTCACTTCGCCAAATACAGTTTATGGATTGCAGAAAACTATTGTGGAGAATTCCTTCATGAATTCAAATTTTTGTACTTTGAGATTAACCAAAGTTTTATCGAATGAATCACCTATGATACAAGAGTGGGCTGAGTATATACAAGAGAATAAGAAAATAAAGCTTAGTTGTTCAACTTTTATATCTCCAATTAGTCTGACTGAGGTTGGAGAAGCAGTGAAAATGATTATCAAGACGCAGATTGAAGGTAACGAAAAATACGGAAATATATATCACTTGGGAGGACGGAAGGAGATTAGTTTATTTCATTTTGCCCAGGATTACCTAAAAAATAACTTTCAATCTGGTCATTTATTAGTAGAGAAATCTAACAAGAATTTTGGGAAAAAAATTTACAATTCGCTTGAGACTTACTTGCCGACTTAATTGGAAAGTATAAACTATCGTCCAATAATTACACATGACTTTAGATACCAGGATTAAATCTGTGTAAATAAAGGTTCAACCAGTGCTTTATTTCTCAGTGGTATTAGGTGGACAAGGCTAATGAGGATAAACTATTGGTGTTGGCTTATACTAATAGGTGAAAAACTAAAGAAGATTGGATAAAAGTGGAATCTATGTATCTACTGTTCTTAGGTGCTAAGAGTGTTTGATAATAATTTAATTGTAAATAATTATTTTGAACGTTTGCAAGAATATATGAAGTTACTTGATAAGCAAAAAATTCTCAGTTTAGTTGATGAAATCGATAAAATTAGGCAAAGTAATGGAATTGTTTTCGTGGCTGGAAATGGTGGTAGTGCTACAACAGCCTCACATTTTGCCGCAGACTTAGGCGTTGGATCCCTACTTCGTAAAAATCCTACGAAGGCAATAAGCTTGAGCGAAAATCCGGCAGTGATAACAGCAGTATCTAATGACCAGGCGTACTTAAATGTTTTTGAAAGACAGTTAGAATTACTTGGTTGCTCAAGCGATTTATTAGTTGTTATTTCAGCCTCGGGAAATTCACAAAATATAATTCAAGCCATTAAGAGAGCAGAAATTCTTGGAATGCATGTTTTTTCTTTAACAGGTTTTGACGGAGGCAAAGTAAAAAATTTGACACATGATTTCAATATTCATGTAAATACGCCTGTGGGACATTATGGATTAGTTGAGGATATCCATCTAGCAATTTGCCATGTCGTGACTGAGTGCATAAGAGCCAGATAATAATAATGCTTACAAATATACCAATCTTAGTTCTGGGCTCAAATTCTTTTTCTGGTTCGAGTTTCATAAATTTCTTATTATCCAATGGGCATAAGGTAATAGGCATATCAAGATCAGAAGAAATTATTCAACCATTTAATGTTTATAAACAGAACTTAAACGCGCACAACTTCATTTTTAAGAAACTTGATATTAATTTAGATGAAGACGATATTGCAAATATTGTTGATGAGTATAAAGTTGAAATAATCTTTAATTTTATTGCTCAAAGTATGGTTGAGCAAAGTTGGCAGTTTCCAGATCACTGGTACAACACTAATGTTTTAAGTTTAGTTAAATTGACCAATTTGCTTAAGAATCATTCAACTGTCAAAAGATTTATTCAGTTTACAACCCCAGAAGTTTATGGATCAACTATTGGGTGGGTTAAGGAGTCATTTAACTTTATGCCTAGTACTCCATACGCAGTTTCAAGGGCTGCAGGAGATTGGCATCTTAAATGTTTATTTGAATCATACAAATTTCCAGTGATTTTCACCCGAACAGCAAATGTTTACGGACCTGGACAACAATTATATAGGATAATTCCTAAAGCTTTTTTGGCAGCATTAACAGGGAGGAAACTTCTACTACAGGGGGGAGGGGCTTCCATGCGTTCTTTTATTCACATCGACGATGTCTCCAGGGGGCTTAATTTGATAATGCGAAAAGGTATACCTGGAAGTTCGTATCACCTATCAACCGACAGAGTAATCTCCATAATTGATTTAGTTACAGAGATTGCATCAATGGGAAATGTTCCCTTAAGAGATTTAGTGGAAATTACAGAGGAAAGAATTGGCAAGGATCAAGCCTACTCATTACAATCAACCAAAATAAGAAATGAATTGGGCTGGCAAGATAAAATTTCAGTCGAGCAAGGTCTAGAGGATGTTCATTTTTGGGTTAAATCAAATCTAGAATTTTTGAGTACACTTCCAGATATTTATGAGCACAAAAAATAGATATGAACATATTGGTGACTGGAGGTTGTGGATATATTGGATCCGTGCTCGTGCCAAAACTTCTGGATAAAGGAAACGAAGTATGTGTTGTTGATACACAGTGGTTTGGTAACCACTTAGCCAGTCACCCGTCTCTAAAAATTTTGAAGAAATCAGTTGCTGATATTAATAACTCTGATTTAGTAGGAGTGGAGGTGGTAATTCATTTAGCAAATATTGCTAACGACCCTAGCGTTGAATTAAATCCGACATTTTCGTGGGAAGTTAATGTGCTCCATACGACACAATTATTAGAGTTATGTAAGCGAATTTCTACAATCAAAAAGTTTATATATGCTAGTTCTGGTAGTGTGTACGGTTTGAAAGAAGAGGATAAAGTTACTGAGGAATTATCTCTAGTGCCAATTTCAGTTTACAACAAAACTAAAATGTCGGCAGAACGCATATGCTTAAGTTACGAAAAATATTTCGATGTAATTTGCGTTAGACCTGCAACAGTTTGTGGAGTTTCACCCCGCATGAGATTCGATGTTGTCGTAAACATGTTTGTTCTACAAGCTTTCCTTAATCATAAGATTCTAGTTCATGGAGGATACCAAGTAAGACCAAATATACATATTGAGGATATGGCCTCAGTGTATTTACATTTTCTCAATGAGGAGAGTTTATTCAGGGGGATATTTAATGCAGGATTTGAGAATGTCTCGGTATTAGATATTGCTAAATGTGTTCAAGAGAAATTCGAAGTTGCAATTGAGATTAGTCCATCACTTGACCCAAGGTCATATCGTCAAGATTCTTCAAAGTTATTGAGAACAGGATTTACACAGACTAAATCAGTCAGGTGTGCAATTGACGATATCTCTGAAAAACTAAGCACTGGAGAAATTGTTAATGACGATAGATGGCATACAGTTAAGTGGATGACTAAAAACAGGATCGGATTTAAATGAAAAAGCTAGGAAAAGAAATAGACTTACTCGCTAATTACCCCAAGTCTAAAAGGGATCTAACTGCTCGACTTGATTCAAAGTCAACAGAATCGAGACTCATCGGAAGAAAGTTTGGATTTGATTACTTTGATGGTGATCGGAATTTTGGCTATGGGGGCTTTTCTTATAATCCTAAATTCTGGCAACCTGTTATTCCTACTATTAGAGATTTTTACGGTCTAACTGGATCGTCCAGTGTGTTAGATGTTGGCTGCGCCAAAGGTTATTTTCTTTACGACTTACAGTTATTAATCCCGACAATCTCAATTAGAGGTTTGGATATTTCTGAATATGCGATTGAAAATTCTAAAATTGAGGTTAAGAATAATCTGCTCGTTGGGAATGCTACATCTCTTCCGTTTAAGAATAATTCTTTTGATCTTGTAATATCGGTAAACACAATTCACAATCTAGACAAACATAATTGTGCGATAGCTTTAAAGGAAATCGAAAGAGTCTCTAGAGGAAAATCTTTCATAACTGTGGATGCATATAGAAATAATTTAGAAAAAGAAAGAATGGAAGCTTGGAATTTAACTGCACAAACAATAATGTCTGTAGATGAGTGGAAGAACTTTTTTCTTGAAGTTGGTTATACCGGTGACTTTTTTTGGTTTACTCCATGAAAACAAACTTTGAGAGCGTCATAAAATGTTTCGAGATTGCGTTGAAGATAAGGGCTGTCGAAGAAAAAATAGCATTAGAGTATCCGAAAGGTGAAATTAGGTGTCCAGTTCATTTATCAATCGGACAGGAATTTATTAGTGCGGTAGTCGGTATAAATCAAGACACAAAAGATACTGTAGTTAGCACACACAGAGCACATGCGCACTACCTGGCAAAAGGCGGCAACTTAAATCAAATGATTGCGGAAATTTATGGAAAAGTAACTGGTTGTTGCAAGGGAAGGGGTGGATCAATGCACCTAATTGATTTAAGTGCTGGTTTTCTTGGATCTTCTGCTATCGTCGGCAGCAGTATACCTATAGGTGTTGGTGCGGCCTTGAGTCATAAGCTCAAAAGTTCTAGCTCCCTTTCATTTGTTTTTTTTGGAGATGGAGCTGTTGAGCAAGGTGTCTTTTATGAGTCTATCAATTTTTCGGCAGTTCATAAACTACCCATTGTTTTCATCTGTGAAAATAATTTTTATTCTGTTTATACAAATTTGAATCAACGACAGCCCCAAAGTAGAGAAATTCATAAAATGGTAGGGGCGATTGGAGTTAAGTCTCTAAAAATAGATAGTTCGAATATCCTGAACTGCATTCGTGAAACAAAAGAGATTGTCAGTTATGCGCGTTCATCCAGCGAGCCGGTGTTTTTAGAATTTGAAACATATAGATGGCTAGAACACTGTGGCCCGAATGACGATAATGATTTAGAGTATAGACCGAAAGGTGAATTGGAAAAATGGAAAGCTAAAGATTGGCTAATTAATTTCGAGAAGGTATTGTTAGAAAGTGAAAGCCTTGGCGCTAGTCAAATAGTCTCTATGAAAGAAAGAGTGGACCTTGAGGTAGAATTGGCGTTCAATCAAGCAAAGAAAGACCCGTTTCCAACTTTAGACGATGCAATAACGGATACATATGCTTGAAGGTGTATCAGCGGAAATCACGTTTGGTCACCAGATTCGAGATGGACTAGACCAACTTTTAAAGCAAGATCAGTCATGCATCATAATGGGCCTGGGAGTAAGTGATCCCAAGGCTATTTTTTCTACAGTCTCAGGCCTTTATAGTAAATACGGTTCAAGAAGAGTAATTGAGACACCCACTTCCGAAAATGCGATGACCGGAGTCGGCATTGGATTAGCAATAACAGGATTTAAGCCTATTATGATTCACCAACGTTTGGATTTCTTTCTGTTAGCAATGGATCAATTAGTAAATAATGCTGCAAAATGGAATTATATGTATGGGGGGCAACAAAGTGTACCGTTAACAATTCGACTTATAACAGGAAGGGGGTGGGGACAAGGTCCCACACATTCACAGAATTTACATTCCTGGTTCACCCATATACCTGGCTTAAAAGTTGTCGTTCCTGCATTTGCCAAGGACGCAAAGCACTTACTTATTTCTTCCGTCAATGATCCAAATCCTGTTATATTCATTGAAGATCGTTGGTGTCATTCCCAAAAATTAGATAAAAATCTCTTTAGTAGCAATAATCAATATTCTATTGGGCAGGCCGAAGTAATCAAATATGGAACACAAATTACAATTATTTCATCTGGATATTCGTCAGTAATGAGCCTAAGAGCAGTACAATTTTTAAGCTCTTATGGCGTAGATGTAGAATTAATTGATCTCAAGACTTTAAAACCATTAGACACTAATACAATAGTCAATTCAGTCAAAAAAACTGGCAAATTATTGGTGATTGACTCAGGCCCAAGAATAGCTTCATTTGCATCCGAAATAGTCTCAAAGATTTCAGAATTAGCTTTCGATTGCCTAAAAATTGCTCCTCAAATCATTTCAGCCCATGACATACCGGAGCCAACTAGTTTTGGAGTAACAAAGTATTTTAAATATAATGCAATGGATATCGCTTACAAAGTAATAATGATTTTAGGTAAAGATCCTATGAAATTTAATTTGAGCTTGCTTAATGATTTGATTCATGATGTGCCAGACGAAAATTTTAACTCACCTTTTTAATGTCTCAACTGTTACCACTTCAACCAGCGCTATTTTTAGATAGAGATGGGGTTGTAAATAAAGAATGTGGCTATATTTCTACAGTCAAGCAGATCCAGTTTAATTCTGAAATATTTAAAATTTCTAGATTTTTTAAGCACATACGATATAAAATTGTGATAATTACTAATCAAAGTGGTATTGGACGAAAATTGATTACAGAAGAACAATACTTAAGTATTAATAACTATATTTATGATAGGTTCCACGAGGAAAATTGCAGTTTAGATTCAATTTTTACCGCATCTGGAAATCCTGATAGTGACGCCTTGACTGATATAGAAAGTTTCATGCGTAAACCAAATCCTGGTATGATAATTGAAGCCCAAAAAAAGCTAAATATTGATCTTTCTAAATCTATTTTGATCGGTGATAATCTCAGTGATATGGAAGCAGGGTATGCTGCGAACGTCAGCCAATTAATGCTAGTTAATCAATCTCAAATTCCCGGAGATTTTTTTGAGAGCTTTTCTTGTTTATCTGATTGTCTTTCAAAATTGCAAATTACTTATGATAAAAGTAAGTCTTGGGATTGGAATTAAATTAATGGCAAAGACATTTAAAGCCGCGACTTTAGTGAAAATTACTGAGCCACTCAAAATTTTGGAGCTAGAGATTCCGAAACTTATTCCTGGCCAAGTACTAATAAAAAATATTTATTCAGGAGTTTGTCGTAGCCAGTTGATGGAAGTATTAGGTCTACGGGGACATGACAAATGGGTTCCTCACCTTTTGGGGCATGAAGCCGTAGGAATTGTGGAAGAAATTAGTGAGTCAATTACCAAAGTAAGACCTGGCGATAAAGTGGTGTCAAGCTGGATACGTGGTGAGGGAATACAGACAAAGAATCCTAACTTTACGACTATTGATGGATTGAAAGTAAATTCTGGAGCTATTACCACGTTTAGCGAATATACCGTTACGTCTGAATGCTTTGTGACCCATGCACCGGTGGGATTCAAGGACGAATTCTTACCTTTATTTGGATGTTCATTTTTGACTGGCGCAGGTATGGCGTTGCATAACCTTACTAACAGTCTAAAAAAAGTTGCCGTTATTGGGTTTGGGGGCGTTGGGTCTGCAGCGGCAATAACGGCCACTTCTTTTACTAACTTGGAAGTAATTATTATTGAAGAATCTGAAAAAAGGCGAAATTTAGCTAGGTTGGTTGGGTTTAAAGATGTAATTGACATTAGTGAATCTAAAAAATATTTTGGGCAATTAGATTTAGTGCTTGAAGCGGGGGGCAGTAAAGAATCAATAGAGCTAGGTTTTAATCTTTTAACTCGTTCAGGTAAGCTAATTTTTGCATCACATCCTCCTTTTGGTACCAAAATAGAAATTGACCCCCACGAGCTACTTAAAGGAAAAATGGTTATAGGTAGTTGGGGTGGTGGCCTAAATCTAGATCAAGGTATTATTTCGGTTTCCGGAATTCTCAGGGCAAGTGAAATGAATTATCATTTATTGCCTGGAGAGATATTTGATCTAAGTGAAGTAGGTAAAGCATTAAATTACATAAGCACTGGGTTGCCAGGAAGATCTTTGATAAGATTAACTAACGAGGAGAATTAATTTTGAAGGTAGATAAAGTATTAGTTCCTGGAAAATTTGAAGTTATTCATTCTGGGCACATTAGACTATTTAAGACAGCAAAAGATTTAGGAAAAAAAATTATTGTCGCCTTAGATATTGATAAATTATCAACGGAAGAAATATCTTGGCGCTTCGAGTTACTAAAGGGAATAAACCAAGTTGATGAAATTGAAACTTTTAACTCTGATATTTGTGATTTATTGTTAAGAATAAAGCCAAACATAGTGCTTAAAGGTAAGGAATTTGAGAGTCTCAAAAATCCTGAGAGTGAATATTTGGATTTATTTGGCGGCAGGTTGTTATTTAGTTCAGGCTCCGCGTATTTCTCGACTAATGATTTAACCACTAATCAGCAATTGTACTTAAAAGAGAGTATTTTTGACAATGCTCAAGAATTTTTAAAGCGCAATCAAGTAAATAAGGGAAGAGTAAATACCCTGCTAGATGCGATTAAAAATATCAAGACTTGCGTGATAGGCGACTTAATTATTGATGAGATTATAAAATGCCACCCTATTGGTATGTCACAAGAAGATCCGGCAATAGTAATGACCCCAATTGATTCGAGAAGGTTTATCGGAGGGGCAGGAATTGTAGCTGCGCACAGTGAAGCCTTAGGTTCGAAAACAACATTTATATCTATCTTAGGGGAAGATTCTACCGCAATATGGGCTGAGTCTAATTTAAAGTCTTTAGTGTCAAACTTAGTAATTTTTAAAGAAGCTAACCGAACAACAAACTTGAAACAAAGATTTAGGAGCGGTAGTCAATTACTATTCAAATTAAATCATTTTAGTGATAGTACAATTTCAACAAAACTTGAGACCGCCATTTTAGATTACTTCAAAAGAAATATCAAGAGTTTCAATCTCCTTATCTTATCAGATTTCTCTTTTGGAGTGATTAGCGAAAGCCTTGCAAAATCACTTATTACGGTAGCCAAAGAGAATAACATTTTTGTGGCAGCGGATAGTCAAACATCTTCACGTATAGGTAATCTCACAAAGTTTTACGGATCGGATTTAATCACTCCCACAGAAGTTGAGGCAAGATTAGAAGTTAGAGATGAAAATTGCGGCCTAGTGGTACTGGCAGAAACGGTACGAAAAATATTAGGTGCTCGGAACATACTTTTGAAACTTGGTGCAGATGGTGTACTACTTCACGGCATAAACAAAAGTGGTTTATCCGAAAGAACTGATCAGGTTCCTGCATTGAATAGTTCACCAATTGATCTTTCAGGGGCGGGTGATTCAATGCTTGCAGCTTCAGCATTGGCGCTATCAAGCGGTGGAGATATTTATATAGCTGCGTTTATTGGTTCAGTTATGGCAGCAATCCAAGTCTCTCAACTTAGCAATAATCCTATTTCTCGGGAGACAGTTCAAGAGATTTTACTTAGATGAATGCCATGATTTTGGCCGCAGGTTTAGGATCGCGCTTGGGAACTCTTACAAGTTCTACACCAAAACCTTTACTACCAATAAAAGGCCAACCTTTGTTGGATATTTTGATCAAAAAATTATTAAAATTGAAGATTGAAAAAATCGTCATAAATATATACTATAAAGCTGGTCTAATTGAGGATTTTTTAAAATCCCGATCTTATTATGAGAATTTAATCATCTCTCGCGAGGAAAAACTCTTAGGAACGGCTGGATCACTAAAACTGAATCTTAAACATCTATCACAGGGTAACTTTATCGTAATGCATGGAGATAATTACTTTAATGACGATTTGTCCAGTATGGTTGAATATCATAAGTCGGATTCAACCAGATCCTTATTAACAATTGGCACTTTTCATACTGATACGCCTGAGTTATACGGAGTTGTAGACATCGATAATGAGAATTTCGTTAAAAATTTTTATGAGAAAAATACAAATGCGATGTCTAAACTAGCTAATTCAGCTATCTATATATTTAAAAAGGAATCTTCTGAAACAATCAATGAACTAACTGCAGAAGAAATCGATATTAGTAAACACTTAATTCCTAAATTTATTGACCGGATGAGAGCATATCCCTTAAATGGATTTTTTTATGATATCGGCTCACCGGAAAGATATCATTTGGCTAAGCACATTTAATCTTATAAACGGGTGTAGTTTCAAAATACCCAGCATACCTTTATCATTATTGATCCTCGCATATTTATCGCAAAAACATATTACTTCGCGGCCCATATGAATTAAGTTTTTAGAGTATTCAAACCCTGAAGCCGATATGTCTCTCTCGTTAAGATGATTCGTTTGCATCGCAATTTGACAATTGATGGTAACAAGTAACCAACAAGGTTACTCTTTAAAATTGTTGCATAGATGATCTTAATTTATTCACACAAACACGGCATCTTGCTTCTAGGGACTCAGAATAATACGGACCACTCGCCGATTTATTAAACCTAGTCTTTTGTATGTTTTTTTAAATTCCAATATAAACTGATAAGAAGAAGCCCGTATTTGATTTGCTAGACTGAATAAAATAAAACGCTTGGCTCTCTGTGAGAATGATGAAAGAGATGCTAGTTGATGTACGAAACAGACAATATATATTTTTTGGAGAGACAGAAGCGAAGCTAATTTTACAATCCAAACACTCTTTGCGCTGTGACATAGAATAATTCTTGGTCTATTTTCCTCTAAATATCTGGCAAACCAAACTACTTGTCTACTTCTACTGCTTGGCAGAGAGTGAATCTCCAGTGAATGGTTTTGGAAAAATAGAGAGTCAACTTCCCGGATATCATCGACTGGCATAGGGGCTTCCAGCACTAGCAGGGAAACCTTTTTTTCCGGTACGAGTCAGACTGTAAGCTTCATCTAACGATAGTCGTTGTATTCCACCCACCCTTAGGTTGTCAAGCACAATTTGAACTCTCTCGACAGTCACTTCCCTCCTTCTAGAACTATGGCAAGGTTATCATGTTAGAAATCTACATTTCTTTTACTGCTAATAACAGTATCTCAAGATAAATCAATTAGATACCTTTGAAGTTCTAATATCTCCTCAGCCTTTCTACTTCCCAAGTTACTTAAGTTTGCGAAACCTAGAAATCTGGAATTTCTAGCAATATTGGTATGTTTTAACCAAAGCTCTTCGAGGAAATTGGATGTAGATTTCGCCTTCTTGAGGAGGTATAATTAACTTAGAATGTTGAGTTCGTTGATACTTAGTCCGTTGCAGTTCAAAGGGTTAAATGAGCCGTCAATCTTAAAGACGTAAGTTCGTGAAGACATTCTAATTGTTTCTGCAATGGAGACTTGGGTCTTAGAGTGAGTGACATGGTTAAGGTCATTAAATATGACCGTGAATCTAGATATTACACTAGTTGTCTTTGCCCCAAATTTTAAGAAAGTCAAATCCGTTTTGGATATTTGATCAACGCTTGATTCCACGTCAGATCGGAGGCTTACCGATTATACTTGATCTAATATCTTCTGCAGAGTAATAACTCTTCAATATTAAAGGAGACTAATCGCGCGTGCCACTTGTTCTAACCTACGATAACGAATCACTTCAAGATGGTTTGGGATCTCAGGCACTCCGGATTCTTGGAATTTACTCAATAGCTAAAGTTTTTTTCATCCGCTACCAACATACTCCAATAAAGGAGTTC
>Ga0194118_10002123_pt1 | contig 25964 bp, 41 predicted proteins | sample TA2MahsurfametaG_2_FD_148662 | JGI IMG/M metagenome (GOLD analysis project Ga0194118, IMG submission 148662) | Freshwater microbial communities from Lake Tanganyika, Tanzania - TA2015013 Mahale N5 surface | ecosystem: Environmental > Aquatic > Freshwater > Lake | place: Tanzania: Lake...
TGATGATAAATGAAAGTCAAATAAATGACTTGATGGATAGCCTAGTGGCTAATGGTTTTACAGTAGAGGCTATGTCAGTAGCCCCTGCTACAATATAAGAAAGAAAGGAAATAAATAAATGATAAACTCAGTTCAAATTATAGACTGCTCATCTTGTTATGGTCAGGGCGTTATTTTCTACGGAGATGAAAATAATTTTGATGTAGAACCTTGCGAGTGTGTAGCAAATGGATAGCGTTCAATATTACTATTACTCAAAAGAACAACTACGCAGGAAAGCCCACCTAGAAAATGGTGGCACTCTTGCTAACTATGACCGCTCACATTACGAATTAGAAAAGGAGAATGATGATACCAGTCAGACTAACAACAACTAACGGAGAAACTAAAACAATAAATCTCCCAAATAAAGAAACCGTAGAAACTTTTATTTCTACTTTCTCAAGCGAGTTGCCTATTGGTTATGCCGTATGTATTGACGCACCACTAATCGGAATACATAGCGGGTGGCTATTTGGAAAAATGCAAGCGCCAGTATCAAAATAAAATAGCCCACCAGTATGGGGAAAAATTTTAGTGACACATAAATGTGCTCACTATTTTTTTTTATTTTATTTTTTTTATTTATGTATCATACACTTTAGAAAAAAATTCAGATTTTTGATATAATAGGTTTATGCACCTGACAGAAAAAGCGGTAGATAAAGTAGCCTCCCTTATAAAGGATAGCCGTATAGCCACACCAGAATACGATCTATTCTTGAGGATTGCAGTTCAGCCTGGAGGGTGTTCTGGTTTGAGATATCAGACCTATTTTGACTTTGAGGAAAAAGACGGGGATGAAATAATCTCCCATAAAGACTTTGACGTACACATAGACAGAATGTCATGGCCTTATCTAAACGAATCAACCCTAGACTATGTAGAGACTATGGAGAAAATTGGTTTTACAATAGACAACCCTATGGCTCAAGGATCCTGTGCCTGTGGAGATAGTTTTAATTAAAGTGATAAAATTGTAGGAGGGTCAAAATGAGCGAATCAGAAAAAATTTCAGAAACAGACAATATGGGTAGAGAAAAATTTTGGGAAGATATCGGAAGACCAGAAAACGATGGTTTGGCATTAAAAATATTTAAAGAACAATGTTGTGACAATTGCGGTCAGGTTACTGGCAAGGACCTTTAAGGCGAGTTGCCTTCAATAGTGTTTCGGGTAGAAGTTGAGCATATTTCTCAGCAACCTCAGTAGCATGATCGTCTCCATCTAAATAATGTTCTTCAGACAAAGGGTTTTCGTCTTCTCCATGATGTGTTTGGCATAACAAGATATCATAATAATCTTCATCACCAAAAAATTTATCTGGTCTCCAATGTGCTTGGTTTGTGCCAGAAAACCAAACTGCTTGATTCTTTTCCATTTCAAACTTTTCATCTTCAACATAAAAATCCCAATCAAGAGTTTTATCTAATTCAATAGTAAACATATATGCAGTATGTGTTTCTGACCTATCTTGGTGCGGGTACAAAGATGGAATTTCACCACTTAGTGGAGTATACCTAGCCCACAAGATACCAATATGATCTACAGGTCCACCTGTTTTCTCTTCAAACTTTTGTCTAATCTTATCTTCAACTTGTTTGGGCAGTCCTGGAAGCGGACCATTGCGACGTTCACTAAAAAATATAACTAAAAATCCATTGTTAGTGTTTTTACGAAAATGTAGCCATGGATCGTTTGCTTCGGCAATACCAATATCGATTGTCTTCTTAATTGTGTCATAAATCATACCGTATTCTTCATCTGTAAAAAAATATTTTTCGGTATGCGGTTTTAAGGGATCAATATTTGCCATGTAAAGATTATAACACATGATTATGGTATACTTTTAAAGACGATAGGAGGCCTATATGGCACTAGAAAAAATGAGTTCTGTAGAAACTGATTGGTATACAACTCAAGAAGGAACTGCTCAAGCAAAAGACTTTATTTTTAAAGATTTTTGTGACTATATTATTGTAATAAAAACATTTGCAGATCCATCTGACAACACACAATTAAAGAAAACTGAAATTGTGCATATCAACTCTAATGATGGGCGGGTAGTTAATAAATCTTACAATGAATTAGATCCACCATTAAAAGATGCACTGACAAGGGCTAATTTCCCTATTGCAAAGTAAAGTACTTAGCGACATAAGAACCCACTTGGTTTGACATATTTTCTCTATGAGCACTGTCTAACATAAGTGGGTCTTCTGTATCTTCAACAACTTGAGCAACTATAATATCGTAATAATCATCTGGCCCAAACTCTATATCTGGTCTCCAATGTATCTGATGTGATCCAGAAAACAGTACTGCTGTGTTTCTTTTAATATCGTATCCTTGATCTCCTATGTAAACAGTCCACGGTAAAGTATGATCAAGTTGAATACTTAATGTAAGAGATGCTTGATGCAATCCTACGTCATAATGAGGGTAAAGCCTAGGCCTACTATTAGATTTTAATGTATACCTAGGCATATGATTGCCCCATTCCTTAACTTTGATTGGCACATTGTCTTGAACAATTTGCACAATCTTTTTTCTTATGTTTCCGCTAAATGGTTTGGTGTTGGTTATATAACCACAACTTTCATCAGTTAAAAGATTTTCACTTTTTGAGCGGGAATCATAAATTTCATTAATTTCTTCTTCGCTGAACACATTGTAAATAACAATAGGCTCAAAATTAAAAAAGAAAGAACTATTAGTCACGAATGTAGCCGTTTTCTTTTAAAGTGTCAAACAGCATCCCATTAACAGCGTTTAACTGATCTTGTTGTTGTGCTATGACAGACTCTACTTGATCCATTTGAACACCTGCAGTTGCAGCCATTCTTCGATTGTATTCATTTACAGTCTTTGTCATTAAAGCAACGCCTTCGTCTCTATACATATCTCACCACTTTCCTATTGGACATTTTGCGCCTTGCAGTGTTGTTTTTAATTTCATAAAACAACCACACTTATTACATTTTACCATACGCTTGTTGAGATGTTCACAAGACATACAGATATCTAATCGCCTCTTGGCTTCGTCTTGATCACTTCTTGGTTTGGTAGGATTAATTAAATCCCAAACCTTGACATCTTTTTTATCTCCAAACCCTGGTATTATTTCCATTCAGTTTCCTCCATATATGTTACCGAATATCTTCCCCTCTTCTTTTCTACATATGAGAAAATATCATCCATATATCTCTTAACAGTATTATACCCGACTTCATCCTTAATATATTTAATACCTGTAATTATTGTTTCATGTGAAACATTTTCTTTGACAAGGGCTTCATTGACTGTTTTTATATACCGCTTTTTCCAAAAATAAGGAGAAGTAAATGATTGATCTTCTCCGTATTCTGATCTCATATCGTCATCGATAGATTTAGAATATTCTGTGTTATCAATCACATACTTAACAGAAGGGTGTGGCATCTTATTAGACCAGTTTTGCATGTTGTCGCTGTATTTAATCATATTCTTTAGACTTGAATCAGCGTATGCCATGCGTATTATGTCTTGTGCTGATGTTTCTATCTCTAGCGCAAAAGCCAAAAGATATGCGGTGGCAAATGGATATTTGTCTGTATAGTTCGTAACCCCGTAATGAACATTAGGATTGAACGATCTTTTAGACATATTGTCATTTATTAATCGCATATGATTTCCGAGAGAAACAATATTTGTCCTATTGATATCGCAATCAAGAAACAAACACTCTTCTATTTTTACCCCGTCGGAAAGACATAATTTATTTTTGTCATATGTTCCAACTACTTTTGCGCCGTTAAATTTATTTAAAAAATTCGCCGAGACAAAACCATCCATATCAGGAGAAATGATTATTTTATCAAACCCCTCTAAAGTTTCAAGAATTTCTTTTTTCATTATATTCCTTCCATACGTCAAAAAATGATTCGGTTATAGATATGTGTCCCAATATTCCAAAATGCTGATTGTCTCTGGCCATATCAAAATAATGATGATCTTTATATTTGTCAACTAAATCTAAATCTATTGACTTGTCAAACTTTACAAAATTTTTAAAAATTGTTTTCTTTTCAGATGATATGTAGTTATTATAAGCATTCCACCAAGTACTCCAAAAAAATGGTACTTCTATAGACTCTAAATAATCTTCAAGAATTTGTATAGAATTTATTACATTAAAAGCAAAAGCGTCTATATCTAATCTGTGTGAGCCATTTTCTTTGTGAGCCGATACAGATATTTTTAGATTTTCATTAAAATGAATTATACTTAAATTATTATCAATAAAACTTTCTGTCCTACTAAAATTTGGATATAGGGCAAATATTGCCTTTGGCTTTCCAAATTGCTTAATATATTTATGTATGTTATATGTTATAACATTGGTTGATATTCCGTTTATTCCTAAATTAAAAATTTTTTCTCCGTTTAATTTTTTATTTAAAAAATATGGCCATATTAAATTTTCTGGAAGTCCTATTCCAAAAGTTACAGAGCATCCAGCATATAGAAAGTTATTTGAAGCATCTTCCTTAGAAAAATTTTCACATCTATAACCTAAATTATTTGTGTTATATATCACATCATTTATTTCATATAACTTGAAGTCTTTGTTATCTGTCCCTCCGTGACACGTGCAGTCGTAACATATTTGACTCAAAGAAGAGTTTGAAATAAGGGGATTTTTGATTGCATACAACCCATCATCTTTAGTAACTATCTTTGATGCATCAATTACATTATTAGTAAAATAGTTAGAGATTCCAGAAAATTTTTCTTGTACAGTTTTCATTTTATAAAAACTCCATGTTATAATTGCCTAGTTATGACAGCCTCTTCCGAACTTGCAGCCCTTATTTTGACCACACTATCCATTGTAGCATTAGTTGCTGGTGGAGTCAAGTGGTTAACAAAACATTACTTTGATGAAATACGTGCAGAGTTGAGACCTAACGGCGGATCAAGTTTAAAAGATCAAGTGGCGAGGCTTGAGCAAAAAGTTGACATTATCTATGATATTGTAATCAACAAAGACTAGGCTTTCCAATTTTCATTAGCAAAAAACCATTGAGTAGAATATCTGTGCCCAGACCTTACTTCTAAAATTTCATGTATATATTTTGACTCAAATGCAACAAAATCTCCAGCAACTGGTTTATAAATATATGGTGATTTTATATCGCTTTCTTCTGGTCTTTCTATCGCAACGTCGTCATCGTGAAATTTTAATTCTCCACCCTCAAAATTATCATTCCAATAAAAAATTCCTGATATTGTAATTGGGCTATCGCCACCTACAGTTAATCCTGGATGTGGTTGATATGTGCCTGTAGGGATATCTGGATGAGGTCCAAGACTCATTCCTGGATCTCTTCTGTCAATTGTTAAAAAAGAAGTATTCATGAGATCTGCGTATTCTGGATTAATTATTTTAACATTTCTTTGACTTAAATTAAAATCTTTTTCTATTGATGGAATAACTTGTTTATGAACAGAATACATTTTTTTATAAACAGACATAGGCAGCCAATCTCTTAATTGTTTAACAGCCTCATCTGTACAAATACTAGGACTCCATAAAGGATCTTCAAAATACCCCATAACATTTAAAACAGATAATCTGTCTTCTTCAGACATTAAATTTTTATAAATTTTGATCATATATTGATTATAACATTCTTTTAATTATGTATAATTAGTATCTTTAGGGAAAGTCCCCCCCTCCCCCCGTAGATTTTGGTTTTATCTGACGGTGGAAGAGAGATTTATCTTTAGTGCAAAGTCCCCTCAAACCCTATAACCACTATACCACAAACAATTTTGTATGCAATTCAAAATGTCCGTTTTATCCGTTATGATATAATTTTAATGCTTGTCCTGTGATCAGTCTCTCATACCCACCGATCATAGGGCAAGTATATATTTTATGGTATAATCTTGTATTATGGCAAATTCCTGTTCTCCTGAAATTTTTGGTGCTGATCCAGTTAACATACAGTGGAGAATAGTTCGTGGAGACGAAGCAACAATTAAAGTGGAATTTTTTGAAAATGACGAAATCACATATTATGATACAGACAATTGGACATATAAGGCTACAGCCTACGATCCTTCTGGAGATATTTTAGATTCATTAGATTGTGTTGCATCTGAAGGCTATGTTACTGTAACCGCAACTTCAGAAATAACTTCAAATTGGGGATCTGGATTTTCAGCAACTGTTGCCGAATTACCATTTGATGTTCAAGTGACAATTTCAAGCACAGAAAAAACAATTTGGACACCAATTATTGGCACAATTTATGTCTTAGGAAATGTTAGTCCAGGAAGTTTGTAATGTCAATTGTTGTTAAAGTTACAGATAAAAAAGAATTGCCATCGGTAATAAAGATTAACGGTAAAACATACAAAGTCAAATAATTAGGGGATAATACACCTATGGCCATCTCTAAGTCTATGGATTTTCCAGGTAAAAAATCTTCTTATGCTGCACAAGTTGTAGAAACTCAAGCAACTAATGCTGATGTATTAATTAATTATGTTCCTGTTCCTGGCCCTATGGGTCCCGTCGGACCTGCAGGAGTACCTGGACCTCAAGGACCTACTGGAAAGGACGGCATTCAAGGTCCTAAAGGCGAAAGAGGTGCATCTGGTAAAGATGGTCTAAGTTCTGTATCTGCATCTGAACAACAAGCAGGTTGGGCGTCATATTTTAATCTAAATAGAAAACCTACAAACCTTGGTGTCAACTATGGAGATGATGGATGGGTAAGTGTTTGGGTAGATTCTAAAGGTAGCAATACAAACGAAAAATACTTACCACACGAATGTACCAGTCTTTGGAATGCAGAGCAGAGGATGCTTAATTTTCATGGTTTAAAAATAGGATCTCAGGTATTCGTAACATATAACTTTGAACTTACTACTGAATCTAATAATACAGAGGTTTGGATAAGAACACTTTTTCCTAAATCTACCACCGAAATTTCTCAATTTGTGGCATCATTAAAATATCAGTATGTCTACAATATGTATGTTACACAGCACTTTTTTATAGAAAATAATGCTATGTGGAATTCTGGGGCGATACCTCAAATCAGAACAGATTATGACTCGTCCGTAATAATGAATTCTATATACGTCAGCGTGGTATAATTTACGGGGAGGAACTATGGCATTTCCAGGAACTTACAATATTAATTATTACAGAGGTGACACTTATCAGTTTCGTGTGTACCCTAAAAAACCAGACGGCTTACCATTTCCGTTAACATCTTATAACTTAGAAGATGATCCATTAACTACTGGCGAAGTAGAGGGGGTTATTTTTGCATTTGCTCAAACAAGAGGTGGAAGTTCTGCCCCAGGATGGCATAAATGTTTAGCAGAAATTTCTGATGAAGGCGATTATGTTTTATGCACAATTAGACCAGAAGATGGTTTAACTATGGATGCATCAAAAGATTATGTTTATGATGTTCAGGTAAGAAAGCCAGGAGTAGACTATCCTCAAGTATTAACTTTATTAACTGGAACAATTAACATTACAGAACAGGTAGCAGATAAATAATGACAGACGATGTATTAGTTCTAGGTGGACCAGACACAGTTAATGTAGAGGTAGATTTTGGAGACAAGGGTGATCGTGGTAGTTTAATTTTTGTAGGTAATGGAGATCCAGATTCTGTTGATATTGGACAAGTTCCTAGGGTATTTGATTTGTATATAAATTTGAAAAAGAATAGTCCAGAAAATAAATATTTAATGCTTTATCAATATACTTACGGATTAGGAAGCAGCACACCACAGTGGCAAACTCTTAATAGGCTTATTCCAAATACATATAGTACATTACAAGAAATATCTTTTCCAACACAAAATTATTGTTTCATACCGTTAAACTTTATTAAAGATCCATCTTATGTGGGAAATGTTACAAGTGAAAATCTTAGTGTTCAAGCAACAATTGCAACCTCATCAGGTAGAGCAATAGCCAATGCAATAAAAACAGAAATTGTAAGTAACGACGGTTCAGAGGATTTAAAAATTACTTTTTATGCAAAGGAGTTTGATGGAAGTTCTTGGGTAGACATTACAGAATCAAGAACGGCCCACCTGCACATTTCGGTGGTATAATCAAGGGGGTGATTTAAGTGGCAACAGAAGATATTGGTGGCATATGGAACGTAAAACAACCAGGCTACGAAGACAAGGCTGACATACAGGCAACACTTAAACTATTCCTGTACGGAGATTATAACTTTGATACAACAGATACTGCAGCAAATCAAAAAACAAATTTAGAAAATAATGATGGAATAGCAAGACATTTACAAGATTTAAGAGACGACGTAGATAGAGTAGACAATCGTGGCATTGGTTCTGACTATATAACTTTAGCAAACATGCAAGCAATACCAGCACCAACGGATGGATATATAGTTATGGCGTCAGATTCTGCTGGAGCATCAGTTCAGTCAACTTATGGAATTGCTCTTTATCAAAACGAAGAGCCAACGACTAACTTAACAAATGGAATTGTTTGGGTAGATAAAGATTCAGAAAATAAAGATATTTATGTTTATGAGTCTTCTGATTTTGTTAAGGTTGGAACATATACGGAGGCCAAAGGAGATTTAATTGTTGGCTCTGATCAAGGAGTTACGCAAATCTTGCCAGTAGGAGACACTGGAAAAGTTTTAACAGCAGATTCAAGTTCCGAACTAGGTGTTTCTTGGACAGATTTAGATTACGAAACAAACAAAAATATATCTTCAATGTATTTTGGAAATTATTCACAAACAAGTGTGAGTGGTGTAGCGTTAAATGGTGTCAATGAAAATGGAGTATTAAAAACAATTGATTCTAATGATATAGAATTAGCAATAACAAAAAGTGCATCATCTACAAAAATAAAAATTACATTTACTGGTATTTGTAGACCAACAACAAACACAAATGATACGATATGTTTAGGATTACAAAGAAAAATTAATGCTGGCGCATATTCAACTATAAATGTTGGTTTAGTATCTAAAGAATTAGTTAGTTCACATTTTGAATGGTTGGATACTCATGGAGCAACAACTGGAGATGTAATTACTTATAGATTAATTAATAGTCCCAAAGCGGGTTATGACCCTAATGTATTAACACAAAGATTTGGCGAAACATCAGATACTTTTATTGTGGAGGAAATATAATATGGCACAATTATCAACACAAAGTAAAGTAGCATACATGTATGATCAAGGTAGCGATACATGGTATGCAATTGCTGGTGTAGCAAATACCAATGTTCCATACACATGGACACAGGCACACACTTTTGGATCCACAGTAACGGTTAACGATGTTATTAAAGCAAAAGGTGGAGTTAATATATTTCAAAATACAACTGCTAGAGATGCTGCAATAAATTATCCAACAGAAGGAACAGTGTGCTTTGTAGAACAAACAAATGGTGGAACAGATATAAGTCAAATTCAATATTATAATGGGACTAAGTGGGTTGGATTACTTGATACTGTTGTATTTAATGAAAAACTTAGTAGTTATACACTTGTTTTAGGTGATGCTGGTAAAACAGTAGCAATTAATTCTGGATCAGACACTACCATTACAGTTCCGTTAAATTCTTCTGTACCATTTGACATCGGACAAAGAATAGATGTAATTAGAGTTGGTTCTGGTGCCGTTTCTTTTAGTGGTGCAACAGTAGCAGTTGTAATTAATAGTAAAAATTCAAATAAAAAAATTGCTGCAAGGTATTCTGGAGCAACTCTTATAAAATATGCTACAGACACTTGGGTTTTAATTGGCGATTTGACGGCGTAGGTGTCCAATGTTAAATTCATTATGGACATTTTTATTAAAAGGTATGGGATCAGTCCCTAACCTACTTGGATTAACAAAAAATCAAGCAAGGAATGCTTTACAAAATGCAGGATTGAATTACGGTACTGAAATAGAAGAAATTCAAAGCGATGAATCTTTAACTGGATTGGTTAAATCACAAGATGTTCCAGCACATACGTTATTAGATTATGAGACTGCTGTTGACTACAAACTTCATTCATTTGCTTTTTCACCATTTGGAGTTTTTGGATTCTCTCCTTTTGGAGTTTTTGGATTTTCTCCTTTTGGAGTTTTTGGATTTTCTCCGTTTTCAGTTTTTAGTTTTTCACCAGAACCAATAGTATGTCCGCAACCTGGCGCTTGGAGTGAATGGTCTTCTTGGACTATAGGTCCTTGGGGTCCATTTATACCCGCAGCACCTGCGTGTGGGGACGATGGTTACAGAAGACAATATAGAACTTATACTAGGACTAGAACAAGAACAATATATAACTTAGTTAATGGAGTTTGCCAAAGTGGAACTGAAACTGAAACAGATACATTGCAAGATCAAAATGTTGAAGTTTGCGGTATTATAGCATTTAACTTTATGCCAACGTTTGGCGTATTTTCATTTACGCCAGCGTTCTCAGTATTTAGTTTCACACCAGCGTTCTCAGTATTTAGTTTCACGCCAGCGTTCTCAGTATTTAGTTTCACGCCAGCGTTCTCAGTATTTAGTTTCACACCAGAGAGTACATTTAACTTCGCTCCTTGGGGTTAATTAGGGAATTTGCCTAACCATTCTTTTGCTCTTGGAGTTAAACCCTTCCAAGAACTCCAATCTTCTCCGCCATTTGTCATTTTATAAACAATTTGTGCGTTTACAACTGGATTAAATAAGTCAGCATTGTGATCTAAATCATACTTTTCACGACGATCTGGACCAAGCATTCCAAGCATATTTATTTGAAAAATACCATATGAACTGTCTCCAGTTTTAATATTTCCATTAAATGCAAATGGTCGACCATTACTTTCTCTCTTAGCAATAGCCCAAGCCTTCTTAAGACTGTTACCTTCAAAACCTACTAATTGCAGTAGATTTTTTAGATCTTTGTCAGATAGAGATGTAGCATTAGAATATTTTTCTAACTGATCTTCTTTAGCCTTAGAAACAATTTTAGCCACTTCCGTGGCCTCTATGGTCTCTTCAAGCACAATAGTTTTACTATCGTTTAATCGGTTTTCAGAAGCATTAGCCACGTTTGACCAAACGGCAAACATAGCCAATATGCTGAGTGTACAAATGATATTTTTATTATTATTCATAAAATTAATCATAGTTTCCTCCTTAGAAACGGAATGACACCTTGTTAAAGGGTGTCACTTTATTTCCAAGTATAACACAATTTAGGTGAGTTAGTCAAATAATGATATAATTAACTTCTATGGCAGATATAACAGATAATTATAGTTTAAAATTTCCAGAAGCAACAGATTCTGTAAATGTTCATAATGATATTAAAAAATTAGCAGATTCTGTAGACACTGCTTTACAGTCTTTAGATGCATCCAATGTTAGAATAAAAGTTATTAATAGAACATCAAGTAATATTTTGGCTGGTAAACCAGTTTATGCTGCAACATGGCTTAATCCTGATTTAAATACAGAAGAAGGTCAAAGCAATGGAAGAACAGTTGTAAAACCTTTTACTTCAGAGTTGTCAGATAATTATCCATTTTTAGGATTAACCAAAGAAACAATAACTGCAAACGGAGGTGTTGGAGAAGTTGTTGTTTCTGGAGTTCTTTCTGGACCAAATATAAATACGTCATCTTTTCAAGCAGGAAATCTTTTGTATCCAACTTCTGGTGGTGGATTATCTACTACTGTAAATGGTGGAGCACTTGGTGTAGTTGCATTATCTTCAACTAATGATGGAGTTATAGTTGTTCAAGCAAAAGGCAATGGAACGTGGGGGGCATTGAAGGCTGGATTAGCCTAATATGATATAATCACAACATGGCAAATTTTCGTGGATCCGCTTCTTCTTATGATATTGGTGAAAAGCCACCTACAGTTCTTTGGACAGTAGTTAGAGGAGACACATCTGGTTTTAAAGTTTATGTAGTAGACGATGCTGGACAACCATTAAATATTCCAGATTGGGCTATTAACATGAAAATTAAAAGACCAACAAATAGTGCTGATGCAGGAGTTATTACAGATAATGCAACACTTGTTCTTCATTTAAACCCAGAGCACGATGCTGATGATTTAGATGGAGAGTTTACTGTTTACTTAACTTCAGCACAATCTCAAATTTTACAAACAGGAGATATCTTTGATATTCAGTTATCAGACCCAACAAGAGTATGGACGGTTGCTCAAGGTAGCCTTAAAATACTCGAAGATGTAACCGATTAATGGCAACAGCAACAATATCAGACCTTAAACATAAAACAAAATATATTAAATCTATAGATCATTCAATAAAATATATAGACACAATAAAGCCTACAGTAAAAATTAATTATTCGTTGCCGTTTCGTGTTAGATTTACCAGTATCAATATTGAGGGATACAGTTCTTCTAACCCGCCCCCAATTCCATTGCAGGTCATCGGATTTAGCAACTGGATTCTTTAAAAAAATAGCATAAAAAGGAGTTATAATACCATCATGGCCAAGATATCAATATCTAATTTAAAGACAAAGTTTGAGACTGGGGATCGCCCCACTCAGCAAGACTATGAGGACTTGATTGATTCAACCTCAGCCCGTTCAACAGACTTGGCGTCATCGGGCAATAATGAAAACACAATTTCAGGCATTGAAAATCCAACAGTAATAGATAATTTTGATGCTACAGAATTTCGTATGATTAAGTATATTGTTTCTATCGCAAAGACAACTGCGGGAGATAACAAGTTCTATGCAACAGAGTTGACCATCTTGGTAGACGGCACAAATGTGAATGTCTCTGAGTATGGCACAATAGACAATGATGGGAATATTGGCACCGTTAGCGTCTCCAGGGCTGGAAATACAGTATCCTTAACGGTTACTCCAGATCCTGCGATTAAGCCAGTCACAGTTCGTTTTGCACGAATTGGACTTAAGGCGTAAACAAGGAGATAATAAATGGCAACAGTCACAAAAGACTTTAAGGTAAAAAATGGTCTGATTGTTGAAGGCACAACAGGTACCATCAACAACCATGACATTCTTACTAAGAAGACTGACGATCAAACTTATATCGTCAACCTGATTGGCGGAACAGCCACATCAGCAAATGAAGCAAACAAGGTTGTAAAGCGTGATGGCTCAGGCAACTTTGCTGCAGGTACAATTACAGCAGACCTCGTTGGTAATGTAACTGGTAATGCTTCAACAGCAACAACACTTGAGACTTCTCGCACAATTACATTGGGCGGAGATCTTGCAGGTTCCGTTTCATTTAATGGTTCTGCAAACGTAACATTAAACGCAACAGTTGCAAGTTCTTTTGCAACAGACGCAGAAGTTGCAGCAGCAAAAGCCGAAGCAATCTCAACTGCAGCAGATGACGCAACTACAAAGGCTAATAATGCAAGGTCAGAAGCAATCTCTACAGCAGCATTAGATGCAACTACAAAGGCTAATTTTGCCCAATCAGAGGCAATTGGATTTGCAGCATTAGATGCAACAGACAAGGCTAATAATGCCCTTACATCAGCAAATACTTACACAGATGGAAAAGTTGCAGACTTGGTTAGTGGTGCACCAGAACTACTTAACACCCTTAATGAGTTGGCAGAAGCAATTGGCGATGATGCTAACTTTGCTACAACTCTTACTACATCAGTAGGAACCAAGGTTTCAAAGGCTGGAGATACAATGACTGGACTTCTTGTCCTTTCAGCAGATCCATCAGCAGCCCTTGGTGCAGCAACAAAACAATATGTTGATGCAGCAGAAGCAGATGCAGTTTCAACTGCCTCAGCAGACGCTACCTCAAAGGCTAACGCAGCACAGTCTGCAGCAGCAGCAGATGCTACAAGCAAGGCTAACGCTGCACAAGCAGCAGCAATTGCTCATGCAGATGCACTCACAACAGCAGATGTAGAAGAAAATACAAACTTGTATTACACTGCTGCTCGTGCAAAAGGAGAAGCAGCAACGCTTCTTGCAAATGCAATAAAAACAAACATTGTAATTACTAAAGATGGTTCAGACAATCTTACAATTACCGCAGAAAACGGTGTTGCAGATTCTGATACTGACGATCTTGTTGAAGGTACTTCAAACCTATACTTCACAGATGCTCGTGCAGTATCTGCTCTTGAGGCAGTCACACCAGACTTCCCTGCAGTAGAAATTGCATCTGTAGCAAAGCAGGTAGCAGCAGAAGCATCTGTTGCAACTGCAAGCACAAACACAGCAGTGTCATGGGCTAAGGCTTCATATCGCTCTGCTGAATTTTTGGTTAAGATTGCCAATGGAACTCACACAGAAGTTTCAAAGGTTATTTTGACACTTGACACATCAGACAATGTTGCTATCACAGAATACGCAATGGTTGGAACAAATGGTTCTCTTGGATCGGTTTCAGCAGATGTTTCTGGCAACGATGTTCGTCTTCGTGTCACTACCGCTAACAACAACTCAACAGTTGCTGCTATCGGAACGCTTTTAAAGTAATAAAATAAATAAAAAGAGGGAGTGGTAATCTTGGCAACAGTCAACAAGGACTTCAAGGTTAAAAATGGACTTATCGTCGCAAGTGGCGGTGAGTTTGGCGGGACGGTAGTTGTAGCAGATCCTACACTATCAACCCATGCTGCTACTAAAGCATATGTAGATTCAGTAGTAGGCAGTATGACAACTGGGGCTACCGCTCCCTCTACACCAGATAATGGTGATTTATGGTTTGACACATTAACATCAAGAGTTAATGTTTATTATTCTGGATCATGGATTACTCTTGCAGCAATTGATGATACATTAAATCTTCCACAGCATATTCACGATACTGCTATCGATGGAACTGGTTTTATAGTGTCTCAGTTTGTAAGCGGAGGTAGTTTTAATGACCCACAGGGTTCTCCAGTAGATGGGGGATCCTACAATACCAACTCGTGGACAGTAGTCTATGACGGCGGTAGCGCAGTAGATAACTTCAATTAAAAACTGATGTTATAATAAGCACAGAAATAAAATGGTAGAAATACCACAAGGAGAGATAAATGGCAACAAGAATGCAACAGCGCAGAGGAACCGCAGCACAGTGGTCTGGCGCAAACCCAATTTTGGCAGCAGGTGAAATCGGTTTTGAAACCGACACAAGTAAATTTAAAATAGGTAACGGATCATCTACATGGTCTGCCCTAAACTATTATGTGGACGCAAATGCGATCCTTGACGGTGCACCAGGTGTACTAGATACTCTAAACGAACTTGCAGCAGCCTTGGGTGACGATCCAGAATTTATCACTACTGTTGCAACAAATCTCTCAACTCACGCAGCAGATACCTCAGATGTGCACGGTATCGCAAATACAGCAAACTTAGCAACACTTAATGATCTATCCGAGGCAATATCTAACGCAGAAGTTGATCAATCAACTCTTGCTGGCGTTGGACTTGATTGGAATGCAGGTACAGAACAGTTTGATATTGATGATACTGTTGTTACTCTTACAGGTACACAGTCATTAACCAATAAAACATTAAATGCAGCAGATCTTGGTTCAAGTTCAATAGCAACTACTCAAGATGGTGCTGATTCATCAACAAAAATTGCCACGACTGCATTCGTACAACAAAGAGTTTCTGCAGTTGTTGCAGGAGCACCAGAATTATTAAATACATTAAACGAACTTTCTATTGCAATTGCCAACGATCAAAATTTTTCAGCAACTATAACTGAATTAGTTGGACAAAAACTTGTTAAGGCTGGCGACACAATGACAGGATTTTTAACCTTGTCAGGTGCTCCAGTAAGTGACTTACACGCTGCCACAAAGTTGTATGTAGATACTAAGTCTAGTACAGAAGCAACTGGTGCCGTCAGCGCTCACACAATATCATCTACTAACGTACATGGTATCGCTGATGTGGGAGAACTTGCAACAAAGTCTTATGCAGACAACGCTGCTACTACAGCAGCAACTGGTGCCATAAGCGATCACACAGTATTATCTACTAACGTACATGGTATCGCTAATGTGGAAGAACTTGCAACAAAGGCTTATGCAGATAGTTCATCGACTGCAGCAGCAACATCAGCAACAGAAACCCATAGATTAGATACAACAAACGTACATGGAATTGTTGATACAGCAAACGTTGTTCTTACAGACGATGCTCGTTTGTCAGATACAAGAACACCAACCGATAATACAGTGTCAACAGACAAGATTGTTAATTCTTCAGTAACTGCAGTAAAACTTGCTGGAGATTCTGTGACAACTGCAAAGATTGAAGATGGTGCAGTGACCTCTGCTAAGATTGCAGATGGAGCAATTGTAAATGCTGATATTAATGATTCAGCAGCAATTGCATGGACTAAACTTGCTTCTTCTTCAACTATTTCTGAAACAGAACTTGGATATCTTGATGGGGTATCATCTAACATTCAGACTCAGTTTACTGGAGTAACTGCTGCAATTGCAACAGCAAAGGCTGAGGCTATCGCAGATGCGACATCACAAGTAAATGCAATTCTTGCAAGTGCTCCAGCAGCACTCGACACACTTGATGAACTTGCTGCAGCCCTTGGAGATGATGCAAACTTTGCATCTTCTGTAACAACAAGCCTTGAACTAAAGGTTGATTCAATAACCCCAATTGTTCAAAAGACAGCATCATACACAATGTCATCACTAACTGAAAGAGATGATTTAATTGAAATGAACTCTTCCTCAGCACTTACGCTGACAATTCCAACAAATGCATCAGTTGCCTTCCCAGTTGGAACATCTTTTGATGTTCTTCAAACTGGCTCAGGACAAGTAACAATTGCTGGAGCATCAGGAGTTACTGTTAACGCAACACCAGGTCTAAAGTTAAGAACTCAATATTCTTCTGCAACTTGTTTCAAGAGAGCAGAAAATCTATGGGTTGTTTACGGCGACTTGACAGCGTAGTAAAAATTTAATAGAAACTAGGAGATAGAATGGCAAAGAAACGAGTAGGTAGAAAGTCTCAGGCATCAAATGACTTTTTGGAGCCATTAACGCCGACGATTACTAGCGCTACAAACGTAGGATCAGGTCGTGCATTTAATGATGGAGCAGTAACTGTTGCATTTTCTTTACCTGCGTTATCTCCAAATGCAACATCTTTTACAGTAACAGCAAGCACTGGTCAGACAGCATCTGGAGCATCATCTCCAATTACTGTAACTGGAATTGCTTCAGCAGCAACGCCCACATTTACAGTAACAGCAACTAACGCAGCAGGAACCTCTGCTGCTTCTGCTGCATCTTCTGCAGTGACAGTATCAACTGTTCCTGGTGTTCCAACAAGCGTTTCTGCATCTGCATTATCAGCAAACACAAATAGAATATCCTGGACACCAGGCTCTAATGGTGGTTCCGCACTAAGTTCATATACAATTACTGGTTCTGATGGATCTAATTACACAGGTATTTCTGGTTCTGCTTCAAGTTATGATGCCGATGACCCAGGACAAAATCCAGGATCACAGACATATACAATTGTTGCTATAAATGCTAATGGTTCTTCTACTAGCGCTACAACTAACAACGTTAATACCACTCCGCCATTTTTCCCATTCTTTCCACCGTTCTTTCCATTCTTTCCGTTTTTCCCATTCTTCCCCCCATTTTTCCCATTCTTCCCATTCTTCCCATTCTTTCCACCATTCTTCCCGTTCTTCCCATTCTTCCCGTTCTTCCCACCATTCTTCCCATTCTTCCCATTCTTCCCGTTCTTCCCACCATTCTTCCCATTCTTCCCATTCTTCCCGTTCTTCCCACCTTCTTTCGGTCCGTCCTTCCCATTCTTCCCACCTAGTTTCCCACCAGCAGGAGGATGCTACTGTGGATATTGCTGGAGATGTGGTACATGTTGTCCAGGAAGATCATGTCACTGTTAAAATTAGTGAGGGTGTATGAAAATATGCCCTCATTAAACAACATATGCTATAATAATAAAAGTACTAAAGGAGATTATTTATGTATGCAGTAGTAGTTGGAGGTAATGGAATATATGATGTTATTTCATTATTCAATCACATAAGAGAAGACGTCGTAAATAATTTAGATACGGCATACGCAACTGGTTTGCCTATTACATCAATAGATGCAAGTGCACACAAGCAATCAGCATTATATGGAGCAACCTTTGATGGTTCTGCATTTTCTGGTGGAGTCAGTGGTCCAAACTTACTAAAGGCAACACAAGAAGAATTAGATTCTTTTAATTTATATGCATTTTTATCTGATAGTGTTGTTGTTGCAAGAATTGCGGTGCCTGTAGATAGTCCAAAAGCAGAAATGTTCAGTGCAGCAAATGCTACAGGAATGTCTTTAATTAAAGTTCCTGAAGATCAGGCTGTTTATGTAGGACAATCATACAACTGGGATGGTACTTCTTTTAGTTCAGTAGAATAATTTTAACTTTGAAAGGTTAGTCATATGGAAGTTTATGATGAAAACCAGAATCCCTGGTTTACAAAAGATCGCTCAGAAACTGCATCAAACAGATATCCTACAAAAACTTTACCAAACGGTATTGTTGTAGAAAATCCAGGACTTGGACTAAATATTTATAGAAACGTGTTTAATAAGGACGATGCCGACAGATATATTCAAATACTTGAATCAAATTTAAATGGAAATTTATTTAAGCAGGATGGCACCCAAAGATATAGATGGTCTGAGGCACAAGTAACAAACTCAACAACTCCAATCAAAAGAGCAAGAGATGCTGTAGATTTTAAATATAAACAAGAAAATCTTGGACCACGAGATGCATCTAATGCTGAACTTATTGATTTGCATGAAGAGATTTATCAAAAATTAAAATTTTGCATAGATGATTATGCACGTTATTGGGGAATTAATGTTGTCTATTATGAAGCCTTTAATTTTGTAAAATATGAAGGTGAAGGCAAACACTTTAATATACACGCAGATCACGGTCCTGCTTACAATGCAACTGTATCTGCTGTTATATACATCAATGATGATTATGAGGGCGGAGAAATACAATTTCCAAGACTAGACGGCTACACTCTTATTCCAAAAGTTGGAGATATTGCCGTTTTCCCATCTAACTACATTTATGAGCATGCATCTCTTCCAATGAAGAGCGGTACAAAGTATTGTGTCGTAATCATGACTGATATTAATGAGTTAGGTCATAAAGATGGGCGATGAGTACAATAAATTATTTTTTAAAACATATCGACCATGGTTAACAAAAGATAGTAAATCCGCTCCAACTCCTACGCAAAAAGAAATACCAGATTGGTATAAAGATGCAGATAGATTTGCAAAAATGTCAAATGGAGAATATTACAGAGCACCAAAAGAGGTTTGTCCATTTCCAAAACCTGGAACCACCGATGATTACGGAATGATTCCAACATGGAAAGCATGTCCAGCAATTTTAGATGCTTTTATAACAGGCTATGTTTTTAAAACTCCATGTGATCTTGTGTTTACTAAAAACAGTCACAATTCGTTAGATCTTAAAATAGATAACGTAATGTATAAAGATTTTTGTGTATCTAGGCCACCAATGCCTCAGTTTAAACATCCTCAAGGATATTATAAAGATCATTTTGCCTGGATGCCAGACTGGGGAGTGAGACTGCCCGAAGGATATAGTGCATTATTTATGACACCAATGAATAGGTTCGATCTACCCTTTATGAATACTACTGGCGTGGTTGACTCAGACAAGGTTGAATTGCTTGGCAGTTTTCCATTTTTTATTATTGATGGGTGGGAAGGAACTATCCCAGCGGGAACGCCATATTTACAAATTCTTCCATTTAAAAGAGAAAATTGGGAGCATGAACTTGATATTTTAGATTCATCAACAGTATATGCTAAAATAGTAGATAACGCAAATATTTATCGTCAGCCAGATGGCGGGGTATATAAAGATAAAGTTTGGACAAGAAGAGAATATAAGTAAAAGGAGATACTATGTCAACTTGGACAGAAAAAGAAAACCTTGGAAATGGAATAACTTGTTATAGAGGTGTCATTAAAAAAGAATTTGATGTAATTAACAGACTAGAGAGTACTCTTGGTTCTGTTGCTGGATATGGAGAGTTATCTTCAGAGGGTAAAAGGTACCACTGGATGCCAGCATATGTTGGATATCAGCAGTTGATGCCAGACTATAGGGACTGTGTTGATTTTAAATTTAAAAAGACCGACATTGAGCCAGACAAAAGCGAGGACTCCCTAAAACTACAGGCACTGTGGCAAGACGTTTATGATGCTCAGGCAGTTGCTGTTGAAGATTATAGAAGAGATTATAACATTATGCCTTTGAAATATTGGGAGGCATTTAATTTTATAAAGTATGGTTCAGGTCAGCACTTTAAAGAACACCATGATCATGGATACTCCTATAATTGCACAGTTTCATTGGTTGCCTATGTTAATGATGATTATGATGGCGGAGAGTTATTTTTTAGATTGCAAAATTTAAATATTAAGCCAAAGGCTGGCGATCTATATGTTTTCCCATCAAACTATATGTATCCACATCAAGCAATGCCAGTGCATTCTGGAACTAAGTATTCTATTGTTACAATGCTTGATTATAGCAAAAAGTATCATACCCCAGACATGTATGATCCAAAATGGGAAAAGGAATAATGTTTAATATATCTGTAGAAAAAATGCAGGGCGGTATTTTTAAAATTGAGCCAATGTCTATTAAAAGAGATTGGATGGATTTAACATCAGAGAAACATGCATATAGATGTTTTCCAGTAACTCAAGCCAACGTAGTTGGTTGGAATATTTCTTGTATTGAAGATATAGTTTTTACCTGGGATGGAGTTAATGATCAAACAGATCAACATGTTAAGATTACTGGTCCAGAAGGCTCGTATTCTGGCAGAGGTCAGTCATCTATAAGTTTAAACACTGGATTAGTTTTTAGAACAGATCCAGATATAAGCATTTTAACTATTAATCCAGTTAATTATTTTAATGATGATTTTGAAACAATGTCTAATTTAATAAGCACATCTTTTTATGATAATCCATTACCTTTAGCACTTAAGGCAAAAAAAGCAAATCAAGAAACTATTATAAAGGCTAAAACACCAATTGCAACAATTATTCCTATTTCTTTAACTAGCCTTAATAATACAACTATTGAGATTGTAGCCTACAGTGACCCAGATCGAAAGAGAGAACGAGCCAACATAAACTATGGTAATGCAGCACAAGTTATAAATTCATCTGGTGAGTGGACAGATTGGTATCGTGAGGGAATAGATGAAAAAGGTAACTTGATAGGATCTCATGAAGTTAAAACATTAAAGTTAGATGTAGTAGATAGGTCAAATTTATAATGAGCGATCATTTAAAATCAAACCATACAGACATAGTAAATGAATATATTGCTAATGCAAAAGCACAAAAGGTAAATCATTATATTGTTACTGTATCTAGAGACGGAGAATTTCCTGTGCGATCTATTATTTCTTATGATAATGTTGTTGATGCAGTATCAGGATATGAAATGTATCAGGATGCTGGATTTGCAAAATCTTATCTTACCGTATCTTTGTATGAGCCATCAGGAAAGGTAAATACAAAAGTATTAAAAAGAAATCAGGCTGGTGATCCATCTTTTGTAAGGCAAAATTATATAGATGTTACCAATGCATTGTTACAAATTAAAAACAAATTATCTGAAAAAGATTTTGAGACTTTGTGCACCAACATAGGTACATCTTTTGGCAAGGATAATTGGAGATTTAATATTGAACGGTTTTTTGATAATTTAGGGATAGGATCAACCATACAGGGATAATGTATCCTATGGTATAATTTAAATATGAATCCACAAGAAGCCATAACCGTAGTAAGAAAACCGTCACTTACCCCTTCAGGATTTTTTGGAAGTGGCTCAGAAAATATAGTTGAATTAGAAAATTTTATGACATTAGAAGAAGTTGATTTTTTAGATAAGGCAGCAAGAAATATAACTATATGGGATGTTACCGAAAGCCATAAAAATGAAAACGGTACTGTAATTTATGATGCAGAATATTGGAAGGATAGGGTTGCAAGCGCACCGTCTCTTAACCAAAATGATCCATATATTGTTCCAGTTATAGTTCGTTTATTTAATAGACTGCAGCCAGTAATTGAAAAATTTTTTAGTGTAAAAGTTAAATCAACAGGACAGAGTATAGTAAAGTGGAACCCAGGACAATTCCAAATGCCTCATGCAGACAAAGAATTACACTCAGGTCCAGATGCTGGAACGTCTAATGATTTTCCAAATTATGATATATCAAGTTTATTTTATATCAATGATGATTATGAAGGTGGAGAGTTATACTTTCCAAATCAAGGTATACAGTTTAAACCAAAGCGTGGCTCTGCATATTTTTTCCCAGGAGACATGAACTATGTTCACGGAGTTACTAAAATTAAAAGTGGACTACGATATACTTGTCCATTTTTTTGGGAAATTTTAGAACATACTGGAGAAGTTAAACCAGACTTTAGTACAAAATATCATAGAATTTTTCCTGACGATAAGTCAATAAGTGCTTGGGATCCAGACAATGGGATTAGGAGTTAGCAAATGAACCTAGAAAATAAAAATAGATTAACAAAAGATATAGTTGTTTATGAAAATTTTATTAATGCTGATACTGCTGCAAAACTTGTAAAAGTTTTAGATAAACACGCAGAACTTGGGTTGATTACCTGGATGCCTATATCTTTCTATGAGTCTTATTCTTCAGTCCTGCCACAAGACAATGATGAGCATGTAGAAAATGAAGGATTGCCAAGCGATATATTTTCACAAATAAAGCAAGGAATCATTAATGCTGTTGCAAGCGTTCATGACCTTGATCCTAAGATAATTTCTCAAATTGGGTATCATACTCAGAAATGGGAGCCAGGTGCCTATGCAAGGATTCACTCAGACAACACAGACGAGCATGGAAATTCTGGCGCATTTACTAGAAGCAGATATGCTGCTTTCTTATATTTAAATGATAATTTTGAAGGAGGACTATTACAATTTCCAGAACAAGAATTAAGTATTAAACCAAAGGTCGGTATGCTTGCTGCATTTGATGGGGGATTTAATAATATGCACGAAGTAACACTAATAGAAAGTGGAGTTAGATATACCATTGGTTCGTTCTGGGATGATAGAGAAGAAGATGCATACTCACAAGAGTTAAGAGACGCATGGGCATTAGAAATGAAAGAAACAAGAGCAAAGCAAGAAGTAGAAAGAGCACAATGGCAAGAGTTATTGAAAAAGGGATATAAAATAGATCAAGAAGGTAAACAATATAGGGTGGAACAATAATATGCTATTTCTAGAACAAGAGTTTAAAGATAATGGATTTGAAGCAGAATCAACTTTTGAAGAAGTTCTTCTTGTTCGTAATTTTGCATCTAAAGATGAATTAAGTATGATACTTGATATTATTGAAAAAACACCCAACGATATTTGGTTTGAAGCATACAGAGCAAGTCTTGCTAGATTTTGTTTAGAAAAATTTGGTAGAGATGATGTAGAAAATTTAGTTGCAGAAGGCAAATATGAAATTACTAAAGATTGGGATGATAAAAATCTTGATATTAGTCATAGCCCAGCATCTCGTCAATTGCAAGATAAAATGCATAAATTAATTGCAATAAATCATCCAGACTTAGAGTTAACTGGTTTTGCAACATTGCAAAGAATGCAAGAAGGCGTACAGTTAAAATCTCATACAGATCAACATACTGATCCGTCTATTAGATATGCTGCTATACTATACCTCAATGATGACTATACAGACGGCACTCTATTTTTTAAAAATAAAGATATAGATTTACGTCCAAAGCCAGGAGAACTTCTTGTATTTCCAGGAAACGAAGAATACGAGCATGGAGTAAGGCATGTTGGTCCAGGACCAATAAGATACGTTCTTGTCGGTTTCATAAAAGTTAAAGGCTTTTATGAAAATAATAAATACTAAAGGAGTAATTATGAAGAAAGAAATATTAGAAGAAAAAGTTTACTATTACACAGATGTAATTGCAGATCCATATAAACTGGTTGATGCAATAGAAAAAGATAACCAGGATCCTTGGGGTGAATGGATGGCATGTAGTGGAAAGCATTATGTTTATGGTACAGATAAAAATATCTCCAACTCCGAAGGTGTTGATGAAAAAAATGATTACATATATAAGACATTGCAAAAAGCATTTGATGATGTAGCAAGAGATTATGCAAAATCACAGGGTATAACAGAAGAGCCAAAGTTATTCCCAGTGTATCCAATTAAAAAGTATAGTGCGGGTACATTTATGGGAGCACATTTTGATCAACAGGAGGGCGATGGAAGACTTAAAGTTTCTTTTGTTATGTATCTTAATGATGACTACGAAGGCGGAGAAATATCATTTACCCTAAGAGATCCAAATGGTCCAATTCAAGGTGGGGCTCCAGAATCTGATTTCTCAAAGGCTTTGCCTTCAACATTTAATTTTTATGTAAAGCCAAAAGCAGGAAGCATAATTGTGTTTCCTCCATCACCACCGTATCATCATACAGCGCACTTAGTTAAAAGTGGCTATAAGTATATGATTCCACAACATTGGATTCACTAAACATTCAACCTCAATAATAACATTAGAGTTTTATAAAAATAAAAACTCTGGTATACTTTGACAGTAACGGTTTTCAATTAGGAGAAATACATGTCTGATTTTTTTAGTTTTCGTTTGTCTGAAGAGTTCATAAATGAGTATAAAACAAAAGAACCCCCATTCGGATTTACAGATGCAGGTGGTAATTCATTAGGAGAGATTACATTTATTCGTACCTACTCCCGTATGAAGGAAGACGGAACTAAAGAAAGATGGCATGAGGTTTGTCGTAGAGTAATCGAGGGTATGTATTCGGCTCAAAAGAATCATGCTAAAGAAAACAGGCTACCTTGGAATGATTATAAAGCACAGGCTTCTGCAAAAGAGGCATATCAGCGTTTATTTGAGTTAAAGTGGACACCACCAGGACGAGGCCTATGGTCCTTTGGCACGGCACTTACAATGGAAAAGAAAAATTCAGCAGCATTACAAAATTGCGCTATGGTATCTACAAAAGACATAGATAGAAACGATCCAGGCACATTATTTGGTTGGATTATGGATGCCCTTATGATGGGGGTAGGCGTAGGGTTTGATACTGTCGGGGCAGAAAAACATTTGCCCATTTATGACCCTACAGAACCACCACAGACGTATGAAATCCCAGATACTCGTGAAGGCTGGGTAGAGTCTGTTAGATTGCTCATTAATTCATTTTTAAAGCCTAACATGTATATCCAGGAGTTTAACTATGACCTTATTAGGCCTTTAGGTGCCCCTATTAAAGGTTTTGGAGGCACTGCAAGCGGTCCTGCACCACTCATACAACTTCACAAGCAGATAAAGGCTGTAATCGGCGGTAGAGCAGGAGAAGTCTTTGACTCTCGTGCAATAGTAGATGTAGTTAATCTTATTGGTACCTGTGTGGTATCAGGAAATGTTAGACGATCCGCAACCCTGGCTTTAGGCAGTGCTCAGGATGAAGATTTTATGAATCTTAAAAACGCTGAGATTTTTCCAGAAAGAAATTCGTTTGATTCCGAAAAACCAGGTTGGGCCTGGATGTCTAATAACTCTGTTTCTGCGACGGTAGGTACAAAGTACGAAGACTATATAGATCTAATCGCCAATAACGGAGAACCTGGTTTTATATGGTTAGATGTGGCAAGGGATTACGGGCGTTTGAAAGAACCTGCTGACGGTAAAGATTATCGTGTCATGGGGTTTAACCCTTGTGCCGAACAGCCCTTGGAGTCATACGAACTA
>Ga0194118_10002127_pt1 | contig 25929 bp, 22 predicted proteins | sample TA2MahsurfametaG_2_FD_148662 | JGI IMG/M metagenome (GOLD analysis project Ga0194118, IMG submission 148662) | Freshwater microbial communities from Lake Tanganyika, Tanzania - TA2015013 Mahale N5 surface | ecosystem: Environmental > Aquatic > Freshwater > Lake | place: Tanzania: Lake...
CGCCTACTTCTTCTTCTCGCTCGAGCACAAGGGCCCCGTCGGCGGCGCGGCGCGCGTGGGCATCTGGTACCTGATGATCACCTTCGGCGCAAGCTTCGGGCTCACCGTGATGGGCCGCATCGCGCTGTTCGCCGCGCGCTGCGAGTTCCTGTTCGACGACTGGCTCTGGCTGATCGACCCCGCCGGCAAGCACTAGCATTCGCTCATGGCCGCGCAGCCCGTCATCGGCATCACCATGGGCGATCCCCTCGGGATCGGGCCCGAGGTACTGGTGAAGGCGCTCGCCGACCCGGCCATCCGCCGCCTCGCGAAGTTCGTGGTCTACGGCCGCAACGAGACGCTCCTGGCCGCGGCCGACCGCGCCGGCGTCGGGCTCGACTGGTTCCGCGTGGACGCGGCCAGCCCGCATGCCGCGGAGGGCTCGGTGCTCGGCCCGCTCGTCATCGACTACACGTCGGAGGGCCTGCTCGATGTCACGCGCGCCGGGCCGACGCGCTTCGGCGGCATCCTCTCGAAGGCCTTCGTCGAGGACGCGATCACCGACTGCCTGCGCGCCGCCGGCGACCCGCGCCGCCTCGATGCCGTGGTGACCGGCCCCATCAGCAAGGAGAGCTGGTCGCTCGGCGGCTTCAAGTGGCCGGGGCACACCGAGCTCCTCGCGTTCCGCACCAAGGCCAAGCGGCACGCCATGATGTTCAGCTCGCCGCGCCTGCGCGTGGCGCTGGCCACCGCGCACCTGCCGCTCATGGACGTGCGCAACGTGCTGACCATCGGCAAGGTGTACGACCCGATCGACCTCGGCCACCAGTTCTGCAGGCAGCTTGGTATCGCCAAGCCGCGCATCGCCGTCTGCGGGCTGAACCCGCACGCGGGCGAGCACGGCATGTTCGGCGACGAGGAGTCGCGCATCATCCGCCCGGCCGTGGACGCCGCGCGCCGCATCGGGATCGACGCGCACGGGCCGTTCCCGGGCGACACGGTGTTCATCGGCGCCGCCGCGGGCGACTGGGACCTGGTGGTGGCCATGTACCACGACCAGGGGCTCATCCCGGTGAAGCTCCTCGGCTGGGACAAGGCCGTGAACGTGACCGTCGGCCTGCCGATCGTCCGCACCAGCCCCGACCACGGCACCGCGTTCGACATCGCGGGCCAGGGCAAGGCGAGCGAGGGCAGCATGAAGGCCGCCATCGAGCTCGCCGTGCGCCTCGCGGCCGCGCCGCACACCGAATGGAACAGCCCGCATGCGCGCGGGCTGGCCGCCGCAGGCGACCATGCGCACGGCGAGGACGAGGCCCCATGACCACCGACCCCGCACAACCGGGCCGCGAACCGCGCGTCCTCGTCCTCTCGACCAGCCTGCACCCGCACAGCCGCAGCCGCATCCTCGCCGAGCAGGCGCGCATCTCGCTTTCGCATCGCGGCGCGCAGGTTGCATGGTTCGACTGCCGCGACGTGCAGCTCCCGTACATGGACGGCCACGGCGCGCACGGCCACGAGGGCGCGCAGGCACTGCAGCGCGCGCTCGGCGCGTGCGATGCGGCGCTGATCGCCACGGGCATCTACAACTACGACGTGAGCGCCGTTGCCAAGGCCTGCATGGAGCTCGGCGGCCGTGCGTGGAACGACAAGACCGTGGGCATCGCCTGCGCCGCCGGCAGCATGGTGAGCTACATGGCCCACATGGGGCTTGCCAACAGCCTGATGCTCGACTTCCGCTGCGTGATCGTCCCGCGCTTCGTCTACGCCACGGGCGACGCGTTCAAGGACGGCGCGCTGACCGACGAGGGCACGCAGTCGCGCCTCGCCGAGCTGTGCGGCTCGCTCCTTGACCTTGCGCGCCGGCGGTTGTGAGCGCGGCTTAGGGCTCGACCCGCGGCACGCCGTTGCGCTCGTGCCGGTACTTGGAGATCGCCTCGTACGCCACCTTGCGGGCGCGGTTGATGCCGCCGAGCGGCCGCTGTTCCTCGAGCGCGTGCCACGGCGTGAACGACAGGTTCTCGGCGACCTTGCGGTCCTCGCCGGACGCCAGGTCCTGCCTCGGGATCCGCAGCGTCGCCACCTTCACGAACGGCGCGTCGGACTCGTTCCACTCGGTGAGTGCGTCCTCGATGGGGGTCTTCACCGGGTCCGTCTGCAGCTGCACCAGGAAATCGAAGACGACCTCCTCGGCACCGACCTGCCTCACCATCGCTTCGCGCAGCCAGTCCGGGCCCTTCTCGACGCTCGCGGGCTTCACCGGCGGGACGGCGGGACGCGCGCTGAACTTCATCGCGCCGCCGCCCAGCCGGTACGGCGTCTGGCTCCAGTACCTCGACTGCAGCGGGTTCCACATCGGCGACCCGTTCAGGCCCTCGATCGCGCGCAGGACGGGCGGGTTCATCTTCAGGAACACCTCGGTCTGCGCCAGCCCGGCCACGCGCGCGGAGTGGAACGCCTCGTAGTCGGCGACGGTCCTCGAGAGGAACGTCGGGTAGTTGATCATCACGAAGTCCTGCGTGGTCGCGTTGCGCTCCTCGGCCAGCGCCTTCGGGCCCTCGACGCCGAGCACCTTGATCGCCATGCCGTGCGCCTGCTGCACGGTGTCGGCCGATATCTCGGTGCCGCTGGCCGAGAAGCGGACCAGCGCGTCGTAGGCCTTCTGCTGCGCGAAGATGCCGTGCCGCAGCGCGTCGGGCAGGCCACCGGCAACCTCGAAGCGCGCCTTCACCATGCCGTGGGTCTTCGGGTGCGCGTCGCGCCGGACCTCCGAGCCCTCGGGGTACTGCGTGCGCATGCGCGCCATCGTCTGGTCGACGAAGCGCTGGATCAGTTCGTCCTCGCCGGGCAGGACGCGCTCCTGGCCCATCGCCATCGGCGGCGCGGGCACCGGGTAGTTCGTGGGCTGGGCGTTGTTGAAGAACCCCACGTCGCTCCACGCCTCGAACGCGTCCTTCGGGCCGCCGTAGGGGGTGACCTGGCCGGGGGCGGTCGGGATGGACTTGAGGTATTCGATGATCGCCCAGCGCTCGTCGTCCGTGAGCAGCCGGCCGATCACGCCGCCGCCGCGCGGGCCGTTCTCGAACGAGTGGCCCGCGTTCGAGTTGCCGACGTGCGTGGTGTCGAACTCGAACGCACCCGACTTCCCGCTGGTGTCGACGCCGACCTTCACGGGGTCGAAGTCGCGGCCGACCAGGAACTTCCTCGGGCGTTCCTTGGCGGGCACCAGCAGGTCGTAGAGGCTGGGAACCGACCCGTTGTGCAGGAACGGCGCGGTGGCCCACACGCCGTCGCGCGGGCCGGCCTTGTACGAGGCCTGCGTGGGCGGCGTCTCCCAGTCGAAGCGGTAGCCGTGTGCGTCGACGAGCTCGGCGGGCGTCAGCGCCGCGGCCTTCGCGGCGCGGTCGATTGTGCCCCCGCGGGCGGCCGCGAGGATCGGGATCGATGGCGCCAGCGCACCGTCCTTGAAAGGCGGCGCCACGCGGGACGCGAGCACGCCGGTCAGGTACTCAGGCTGCCGGTTGAAGCCCGGCGTCTTGAACTGCTGGGGGTCGGTGCCGACATAGACCTCGGGTACCAGCGCGTTCTCGATGAAGCGCTTGCCGTCCACCTTGGGCACGCTCCAGCGGTGCGGGTAGGTGCTGTGGCAGGCGGAGCAGTTCTCGACGAACAGCCCGCGGCCCCGGTCCGCCTTCGCGCGGTCGATCGGGCCGAAGACCTGCTCGGGCCATTGCGGCGGCGCCAGGCGGCGCAGCAGCTCCTCGATCTTCATCTGGCCACGGACATCGACCGTGGACTCGAACAGCCCCTGTTCCGGCGTGGGCGAACGCAGGTCCAGGCGGATGAAGACGCCCATCGACTCAGTGGCATTGCGGAAGAACGGATCGCTCGCGACGCCGGACCACTGGACCCACGCCGACTGCGGTGCGTTCCACAGGAACGGCGGCTTCGCGGGCGCCAGCGCGGCTTCCCAGTTCTCCGGCAGGCCCGTCGCACCCGCCAGCACGCGCGTGTGGATCAGCGTCAGCGCGTCCATGCGGCCGGGTCCGCTCGGGGTGGCCATGGCGGCGTCGCGCGAGATGTAGGTGTGGACGACCCCGGCGGCCTCGTCGAGCTGTGCGCGCAGCGCTGTGCGAGCATCGGCGCCGGTCGCGTTCAGGCGCGCCGCGGTGCGTTCGAACTTGGCCGCATCGCGCATCGTGGCGGCCAGCGCGAGGTCCAGTGCCCCGATGTAGCCCGCGAAGTCGAACGCGTGGTTCGAGCCGCCCTCGATTCGTATCTTCTGTCCCTTGTAGCTGAGCTCCGACGAGTGGCACGCAGCGCAGGTCAGGCCGACCCAGTCGCCCTTCCAGCGGCCGGCGGGCACCGACGTCTTGACCACGCCGATCGGCAGGCCGTCGGGGTTCGTCGCCGGGTCGGCGGGCTCGGTGATCAGGCCGAAGCGGTCCGACTGGGCGTCCGCGTGGAACGGCTCCGTGCTGTCCGCCTGCTCGAGCGCCAGGAACAGGCCGTACGGCATGACCGCCGAGCCCTGCGAGGTGCGGTGGTACGCCGCGCGGTCCGCGGGGCTCCAGCCCTGGTCGAGCATCACCGGCGGCTGTGGCGCCGGCTGATCGGTCAGCGCGATCATGGATCCACCGAGGCCGAGGGAGGCGAGCGCCGCTGCGGGCGTGCGAAGCGACCGGCCACGCGTTCCTGTCGTATTGTGCATCGTTGCAGCGTAAGCGCGACGGCGCGGGTAGGGTGCCGGGAAGGAGCGATCGCGCCATGCAGACCGCCGCAATCTCGTTCATCGTGCTCGCGTGCGCCGGCCCGGGGGCGCTGCAGGTGGCCGCGCCGCCCGCGAAGGACGCCGCGCCGCCCTTCGATCCCGCGCTGGTCGCGCTGCCGGATGGGCGCGTGCGGCTCTACTTCATCACGCACACCGGCACCGATGCCGCGCCGGGGCCGACGGGCGTGTACTCGGCCGTTTCCACGGACGGCACGCACTACGCCTACGAGCCCGGCGTGCGCTTCACGGTGCCGGGGCGGGTCGTGATCGATTGCGCCGCAGGCCTGCACGCGGGCGTCTTCCACCTGGTGGTGCCCGACAACGGCACGCCCGAGGAGTTCCTGGGGCGCCGGCGCCGCGGCGAGCCGCAGCCGGGCGGCAACGGCTACCACGCGACGAGCACCGATGGCCTGACGTTCACGCGCGTGGCCGACCTGCCGCTGCCCTCGGTGCGCAACCGCTGGTTCGGCAACCTGCCCGCGGACGGCGCGCAGCTCCTGTTCTTCGGCAGCGGCCCCGGGCCGTGGCCCGTCATCAGCGTGGACGGCACGCAGTGGGCCCCTGCGGCCACGCCGGTGCGCATGCCCGGCGTCGACCCGTGCGCGGTGCGGCTGGCGGACGGCGCGTGGCTCGTGGTGGCGACGACGGCCCCCGCGCCCGCTCAGGCCCCGCCTGGTTCCCAGCCGTCGGGTGCCATCTCGAAGTGAGCGAACTCGAACGCGGGCGCGACCACGCAGCCGACCAGCGTCCATGCGCCGAGCGGGCGCGCCGCCTGCCACCAGCCGCGCGGAACCACGGCCTGGTATCGCTCGCCCGCCGCAATATCCCGCCCGAGCACGATGCGCTCGCGTGTGCCGGTGGCGGGGTCCGCGAGCAGCAGCTCCATCGCCTCGCCATCGTGGAACAGCCAGTGCTCGTCCGCGTCGACGCGGTGCCAGCGGCTCCGCTCGCCCGCAGGCAGCAGGAACAGGATGCTCGTGCTCGCGCCCCGCGGCGCGTCGGGCGCGCGAAACGTCTCGCGAAAGAAGCCGCCCTCGGGGTGCCGCAGCAGCCCGAGGGCGGAGACCATGTCGCTTGGCGTCGGCCGCGCGTGCCCGTTGCCTTCGGCGTGCGTTGCCACGGCGTCACTTGATGACGACGGTGCTCTGCTCGCCGATCAGCTCGTAGACCACCTGCACCTCGGAGTCGGTCAGGCGCACGCAGCCCATCGACGTCTGCTTGCCGATCGACTGCGGATCGACGGTGCCGTGGATGCCGTAGCCGGTGAACTTCGCGGTGTCGGGCGTGGTGCCCTCCAGGCCGATCCAGCGCTCGCCGATCGGGTTCTTGGGGTCGTTGGAGGCGAACTTCTCGCCCGTGCGCGGGTTGACCCAGGCGGGGTCCACGAGCTTCGAGCCCTTGCGCACGCGGAACGTGCCCGTGGGCGTGCCGTCGTTCTCGCCGAGGCCGCATGGGAGGCTGGCCACCATCACGCGGTCGCTGCCGGTGCCGGCGTAGACGTTGAAGCGGAACTCGGCCTTGATGACCTCGGCGTCGAACGGTCCGTAGGCAAGCTTGAGGCGCTGGTCGGGCCGGATGGCCGTGGGCGTGGCAAGCCCGTTGATGCGCTGGATGAAGCGCCAGTCGACGCCGAGCTTCTCGCGGCGCGCGATGCGCTCGAGGCTGTCGCCCTTCTTGACCATGTAGCTCTGGCCCACGATGTCGCCGGGAACGATCCTCGGGGAGAAGAGCACCTTGCCCGCGATCGCGTTGATGGCGCCGTAGGCCCGCATGCGCTCGGCGGCGCCGAGCGCGCCGGAATCGAGGAGCCGCGTGAGCTCTGCCCGCGCGCGCACCGGGTCGCCGTCGACCATGGCGACCGCCTGCTGCAGCCGTTGCGCGGGATCGCCGATGCCCGCGGCCGGCGTCGTGGGCGCGGTGCCCGGCGTGCCTGCGATGCCGGCGGTGCTGCCTGCGGCAAGCGCGCCCGTCGCGGCCGCCGTGCTTGCGGTGGTCGCGGTACCAAGCGGAGGCACGGGCTGTGCGGTGGCGGTGCCGGTGCCTGCGGCGATGGCCGCGGCGTCGTTCGTGCCGGCCGCGTTGCCCGCGGCGAGCGTCGAGCCGGGCACGCCGGCGGGAAGCATGCCGACCGATTCATCGGCGACGTTGCCCGCGGCAGTGGTGCCCGCGGCAGACGCGTTCAGCGGATCAGCGATGGTGTCCGCGGTGTTCGTGCTGCCTGCCAGCGGCTCGGGGCTCTCGCTCCTGTGGGTCAGGAACCAGCCGGCGGCCGCGCCGCCGAGCCCGAGCGCCGCCACGGCGACGAACAGCGATCGCATGCCCTTGGCATTGCGCGCACCGGAGGAAAGAGGCGAACTGGAGCGGGGCGACTGGCTCGGAAGGGTCATCCTGACCTCGTGTGCAGGCGGTGCGACTGGCGCGGCGTCCAATGCCGCGCTTCCCGGAACATCGGCATTGTGCCACAAACCACCGCAACCGATGAGAGCGGAATCCGGCGATCGCTCAGCGCGCGACCGGTGCGCCCGCGATCACCCGGCGCTCGGTGACCACGAAGTGCATCGGAACGTCGTGCGGCTCCGTCGGGAGCGCGGGAGCCACCAGGGCCTCCGGGCACAGCCCGACCCGGAGCACCGAGGGCGGGAGCGTCGCCAGGAAGCGGTCGTACACGCCTGCCCCCCGACCGAGGCGGTTGCCGTGGGCGTCGAAGGCGAGGCCCGGCACCAGGACCGCGGCCAGTCCTGCGGCGCGGACCGGCACGTGGTCGCGGGGCACGGGCATGCCCCAGGCGTCTGGTTCGCAACCATCGCGGTGCCAGGCGCCGGCGGCGATGAAGGACGGGTCCACCGAAACGCACTGCAGCGTGGACATGGTGCTTGTTCCGCGGCCAACGCACAGGCGCCAGCCCGCAGCGACGGCCTGGGATGCCACGAAGATCGGGTCAATTTCGCCGCGGATCGGAACATAGGCCATGATCGACGGAACAACGTCCGAACGTGTGTTATTACTCAGGATGTCCCATGCTTGCCCCTCCATTCCCCGCGAGATGTCGTCAAGATCGCGCTGGCTGATCCCCTTGCGCACCTGACGCACCCATGCCCGGAACACCGTCTTGGGTTCGGATGGGTCCGGCGGCGCTTGATGCGGTTGAAAGGCGTTGTCAGCCAAGGGTTTCCGGATGGTACGGTGACAAAACGGTTGTCATCTTTCGCGGAGTTCCGACCGAGGCCAGACAGAGATCTGGCCGACAATGAACCTGCAGGGTCGATGATACGGCCCTCCTTGCCACCGACAGCAACCCCCGGTCCATCACCTCATGTGCGGAATCGTCGCCTATATCGGTAAGAAACCTGCCGCCACGCTGCTCCTCGAGGGCCTCAAGCGCCTCGAGTACCGCGGCTACGACTCCGCCGGCGTGGCCGTGGCGCAGGCCGACGGAAAGATCCATCTGGCGAAGAGCGTGGGTCGCGTGCGCGTGCTCGAGGAACAGGTCGAGACCCGTCGCGGCTTCGACGGCAGCATCGGCATCGCCCACACCCGCTGGGCCACCCACGGCGGCGTCACCGAGGTCAACGCCCACCCGCACTGCGACGACCCGGTCAAGGGCCACGGCATCGCGCTGGTGCACAACGGCATCATCGAGAACTACGCGTCCATCAAGACCTACCTCTCCGAGAGGGGCCATGTCTTCAAGGGCGAGACCGACACCGAGGTGCTGGTGCACCTGATCGGCGAGCTCTACCAGGGCGACCTGGAGAAGGCCGTCCAGGCGGCGCTGCGCGAGGTGACCGGCGCGTACGCCATCTGCTGCATCTGCGAGAAGGAGCCCGGCGTGCTGGTGGTGGCCCGCAAGGGCAGCCCGCTCATGGTGGGCGTCGGCAACGGCGAGTACGTCGTGGCCAGCGACCAGAGCGCGATCGTGGCGCACACCAACCAGGCGTTCACGCTGGAGGACTACACGGTCGCCAAGCTGACGCGCGACTCGCTGCGCACGAGCACCGTGGACGACGTGGAGATCGACGCCACGATCCGCGCGCTCGAGGTGGACCTCTCCGAGATCGAGCTCGGCGGCTTCGAGCACTTCATGCTCAAGGAGATCTTCGAGCAGCCCGCGGCGCTCACGCGCACGCTCCAGGGCCGCGTCGACCACCGCGCCGGGCAGATCGTGCTCGGCGGCATCGGCGACCACGCGCGCGCGCTGGCGTCCAGCCGGCGCATCACGCTCATCGGCCAGGGCACCGCGCTGCACGCGGGCATGATCGGCAGCTACCTCATGGAGGAGTGGGCCAAGATCCCCGCCGACTGGGACTTCGCGAGCGAGTTCCGCTACCGCAATCCCATCGTCAGCGAAGGCAGCGTCGTGGTGGCGGTGAGCCAGTCCGGCGAGACCGCCGACACGCTGGCCGCGCTGCAGGAAGCCAAGGCGCGCGGCGCCATGGCGCTCGGCGTCATCAACGTGGTGGGCAGCTCCATCGCGCGCGAGACGGACGCGGGCATCTACCTGCGCGTGGGTCCCGAGATCGGCGTGGCCAGCACCAAGGCGTTCGTCGGACAGGTGATGGTGAACGCGATGCTCGCCCTCTACATCGGGCGCCGCCGCTACCTGAGCCAGGACTTCGTGTCGACCACGCTGCGCGAGCTCGAGGCCATCCCGGTGCACATCGAGCGCATCCTGAATCAGAGCGAGAAGATCCGCCAGTCCACCGAGAAGTACGTCGAGCGCGAGAACTGGCTGTTCCTCGGCCGCGGCGTGAACTACCCGGTGGCGCTCGAGGGCGCACTCAAGCTGAAGGAGATCAGCTACATCCACGCCGAGGGCATGCCCAGCGCCGAGATGAAGCACGGACCCATCGCGCTGATCGACAAGGGCATGCCGTGCGTGTTCGTGGCCACGCGCAACAGCCAGTACGAGAAGGTGCTCTCCAACATCCAGGAGGTGCGCAGCCGCGGCGGGCACGTCATCGCGGTGGCCACCGAGGGCGACGAGCACGTCAGGAGCATGGCCGAGGACGTCTTCTACGTGCCCGACGTCACCGAGATGCTCCAGCCGCTCGTGACCGTGGTGCCGCTGCAGCTCCTCGCGTACCACGCCGCCGTGCTGCGCGGCAAGGACGTGGACAAGCCGCGCAACCTCGCCAAGAGCGTGACCGTCGAGTGACGCCGAGGCGTGCGCATGCCGCGCGTCCCGCTACAGTCACGGCATGCGCGTCGTCAGCCTTCTGCCATCCGCCACCGAGCTGCTCTTCGCGGCCGGGGGCGGCGACCTGCTGGTCGGGCGAAGCCACGAGTGCGACTTCCCGCCCGCGGCGCTTGCCGCGCCGGTGCTGACGTCCGCGCGCATCGCGCACACCGCCGCCGCGGGCGCCCCTGCCGCCGTCGACGAGGCCGCGATCGATGCGGCGGTGCGGGCATCGCTTGCAAGCGGCGAGTCGCTCTACCGGATCGACGAGGAACTGCTGCGCGCCCTCGCGCCCGACGTCATCCTGACGCAGGACCTGTGCGAGGTGTGCAGCATCGACCTTCGCAGCGTGCAGCGCGTCGCGGCGACGCTCGCGAACCGCCCGCGCATCGTCAACCTCAACCCGACCACGGTGTGGCAGGTGCTCGACGACCTGTTGGCGGTGGGCGAGGCGGTGGGCCGTGCGGCCGCGGCGCAGGCGGCGGCCACGCAGCTGCGTGACCGGCTCTGGACCGCCGCGGAGCAGGGCACCCCCTTCACGGACGGCCCGGGCGTGCTGTTCCTGGAGTGGACCGACCCGCCGTTCGTGGGCGGGCACTGGACGCCGGAGCTCATCGCGCTTGCGGGCGGCGCGCACCCGCTGAACGCGGCCGGCGCGAAGAGCCGCGTCGCCACGCCCGACGAGATCGTCGCGAGCGCGCCCGCCTTGGTGGCCGTCGCCCCCTGCGGACTGCCGCTCGCCGCCGTGCGCGAGTCGATGCGGTCGCTCGAGCGCCGGCCGTGGTGGAACGAATTGCCTGCCGTGCGCACCGCCCGCGGCGACCTGGCCGCCGGCCGCACGCCGCGCTCGGTGATGCTGGTGGACGGCAACCAGATGTTCAACCGCCCCGGCCCGCGCCTGATCGATGGGCTCGAGTGGCTTGCGGCGTGGATCCAGGGCCGGCCGGACCTCGTGCCGCCCGGCTTCCCCGCGGAGGCGTGGCGGCCGACTGCCTGAACGGCACCCGCACGCCGGACGCGGTGCCGCCCGGGCGCATGGGACGGGCATGCAGTGCGCAATCGCGCGGATTTCCGGGCCATGCCCCGGCACGCCGTTTGCCCGCATCTCTCCCGCATGCCATTCCCCGACTCCTTCACCCACGCCGCGCAGCAGGCGCTGCAGGCGGGCCAGGCGCTCGCGAGCACCTCCGGCCACGCGGAGCATTCGCCGCTCCACCTGCTGTCGTCGCTCGCCGCCGACGCGCGCGGTCCCGCCGGCAGCGTGCTCGAGCGCGCAGGGCTCGATGCCCGCCGCATCGCGGACGTGGCATCCGCGGAGCTGAAGCGGCAGCCCACCGTCAGCGGCGCGCAGCCGCGGCCCGGGCAGGCGCTGATGCAGGTCCTCGGCGACGCCGAGCGGATCGCCAGGGACATGAAGGACGGGTTCGTGACCGTCGAGCACCTGCTCCTTGCGCTGGTCGCCGCGCAGGGGCCCGCGAAGCAGGTACTTTCGGCCGTCGGCGCCGACGAACGGAAGCTGCGCACCGCCATCGAGGAGATCCGCGCCGCAAGCGGAGTGAAGAACGTGAACGACCCCAACGCAGAGAACACGATGGAAGCCCTGAGGAAGTACGGCATCGACCTCACCGAGAAGGCGCAGTCGGGCAAGCTCGACCCCGTCATCGGCCGCGACGAGGAGATCCGCCGCTGCATGCAGGTGCTGAGCCGCCGCACCAAGAACAACCCCGTGCTGATCGGCGAGCCCGGCGTGGGCAAGACCGCCGTCGTCGAGGGCCTCGCGCAGCGCATCGTCAACGGCGACTGCCCCGAGCAGATGAAGGGCGTCCGCATCGTGGCGCTCGACGTCGGGCAGATGCTCGCCGGCGCCAAGTTCCAGGGTGAGTTCGAGGAGCGCCTGAAGGCCGTGATCCGCGAGGTCAGCGCCTCGGACGGCCGCATCATCCTGTTCATCGACGAGATCCACACCGTGGTGAGCGCGGGCGCCAACACCGGCAGCCCCGGTGCGGGCCAGCTGCTCAAGCCCGCCCTCAGCCGCGGCGAGCTTCGCACCATCGGCGCCACCACGCTCGACGAGTATCGCCAGCACATCGAGAAGGACCCGGCCTTCGAGCGGCGCTTCCAGCCGGTGTACGTGGGCGAGCCGAGCGTGCTCGACACCATCGCCATCCTCCGCGGGCTGAAGCCGCGCTACGAGACGCACCACGACGTGCGCATCCAGGACGGCGCGCTGGTGGCGGCCGCGCAGATGAGCCACCGCTACATCAGCGACCGCTTCCTGCCGGACAAGGCGATCGACCTCGTCGACGAGGCGGCGAGCCGCCTGCGCATCGAGAACGACAGCATGCCGACGGTGCTCGACAAGGTGCGCCGCCGGCTTGTGCAGCTCGAGGTGGAGCGCGAGGCGCTGAAGATCGAGAAGGACCCCGACAGCAAGGACCGCCTGCAGCGCGCGGAGAGGGAGATCGCCGAGCTGAAGGAGGAGGACCGCCGGCTGACCGCGCAGTGGCAGGCCGAGAAGAAGGACCTCGACCTGGTGGCCAACGCGGCCAAGCAGATCGAGGCACGGAAGACCGAGGCCGAGCAGGCGCAGCGCGCCGGCAACTTCGAGCGCGCAGCGCGCATCCTGCACGGCGAGATCAAGGAGCTTGAGGCGCAGCAGCGCGCCGCGCAGGCCAACCTGCAGAAGCGCCTGGCCACGGGCGACACGCTGGTGAAGGAGGATGTCGACGCCGAGGCCATCGCCGCGGTGGTGAGCCGCTGGACCGGCATCCCCGTCAGCAAGCTGGTCGAGAGCGAGCGGCAGAAGCTGCTCCACATCGAGGACGACCTGCACAAGCGCGTGGTCGGGCAGCCCGAGGCCGTGGAGGCCGTCGCCGAGGCCGTCCGCCGCAACCGCGCCGGGCTGGGCGAGCCGAACCGGCCGATCGGCAGCTTCCTGTTCCTGGGGCCGACGGGCGTGGGCAAGACCGAGCTCTGCAAGGCGCTCGCCGAGTACCTCTTCGACACGCAGGAGGCGATGGTGCGCATCGACATGAGCGAGTTCATGGAGCAGCACTCCGTGGCGCGGCTCATCGGCGCGCCTCCGGGCTACGTGGGCTACGAGGAGGGCGGCCGCCTCACCGAGGCGGTGCGCCGCCGGCCCTACTGCGTGGTGCTCTTCGACGAGTTCGAGAAGGCGCACCCCGACGTGAGCAACGTGCTGCTGCAGGTGCTCGACGACGGCCGCCTCACCGACGGCCAGGGCCGCACCGTGGACTTCACGAACACCATCATCGTGATGACGTCCAACATCGGGAGCCACGCCATCATCGACATGAGCGAGAAGGGCCAGCCCGACGAGATGATCGAGGCGCACGTGCGCAGCGAGCTGAAGAAGCACCTGCGCCCGGAGCTCATCAACCGCATCGACGAGACGGTGATCTTCCACCAGCTCACGCGCAAGGACCTCGCCGGCATCGTCGACATCCAGCTTGCCAACCTGCGCCGGCGCCTGGCGGACCGCAAGCTGTCGCTCGAGCTCACGCCGAAGGCCGTGGACGCGCTGGCGGACGAGGGCTACGACCCGCAGTTCGGCGCGCGCCCGCTGAAGCGCGTGGTGCAGCAGCGGCTGGAGAACCCGCTGGCCGAGAAGATCCTCGGCGGCGAGTGCCCGCCGGGCAGCATCGTCAGCGTGGACCATGCGGGCAAGTCCTTCACGTTCGCCGTGCGCGCGGGCGCGAAGGCCGAGCCGCAGCCTGCGTGATTCGCGCGGGCCGCCGCCGCGCACCGCGCCCGCGTTGGTCGCGCACCGCGCCCTCGGCGCTCGCTCGCGGGGCCGCGGCGGTGACCCCGAGTGGTTCGTGCAGGCCGGCGGCAACTGGTACCTCGATCCCTCGCACAAGCCGAAGGTCACGGCGATGGGGATCCTGCCGCTCGGCGGCGAGACGGTCGGCGCTCCGGCGCCCTCGCTCACGGGCACGGGCGTCTCCGGCCTGGCGGACAACTTCTCCGTGCTCGCGCAGATCCAGGTGATGTTCTGAGCGCCTCGGCATCGCGGCGTGGGCAGCCGCACCAGCCGGAGCGCAAAGGCGAACACGCCCGGCGCGGGGCCGGGCGCGGACGGACGAACTGGGGAACTAGGATTCGAACCTAGACAAAGTGAGTCAGAGTCACTTGTGCTACCGTTACACCATTCCCCAAGGGTGAACCGCGCAGTCTAGCGGGGTGCCGGGGGTGCCGAAAGGGCGGATAAACCGGGTCGGGCGCGCATGGACGCTCCCGGTATCGCATGGACGCCGACGGTTTCGCTCGTGCGTCACGGGTTCGCATGGACGCCGACGGTTTTACTCGTGCGTCGCCGGGGTTGGCATGGGCATCGCCGGGGTTCGCGTGTGCGTTCCTCGCGCGGGAGCGGTTGCCCGAGATTGGTAGCCCGAAACTGGTAGCCCGAAACTGGTAGCCCGAAACTGGTAGCCCGAAACTGGTAGCCCGAAACTGGTACCCCGAAACTGGTACCAAAGTAACCAGGGACGGATTTCGGCTACTTCGCGGAGGGCTGCGGCGCGGGCTGGGGGCGGACGGCGCGGCGGACGGCGTCCTCGGCCTGCAGCTGGCGGTCGAGTTCGGCGACCTGGGCCTTCAGCTTGGCCACCTGCTCCTTCAGCTCGGCGGCCTGCGCGTCGACGGGGGCCGCTGCCGGTACTCCGGGCTGCGCGGGCGGGGCCGTGCCTGCGGCCATCGCCGGCGGAACGGGATCCTCGCGGCCGAGCGGGTTGACCATGTGCTTCGGGTCCCATGCGGCAAGCGTGACCGAGGCCTCGCGGCGCTCGCCGGCGCGCACGAGGGCGAAGGTGACGGTGTCACCCGGCTTGGCTGCGCGCACGACGGCCCGTACCGCGGCGGGCGATGCATCGGCCGAGCCGTTCACGGCCACGATCACGTCGTGCGCGCGCACGCCGGCCTTGTCCATGGGGAGTCCCGGGATGACGCTCGCCACCGACGTGCACTGCGATCCGTCGGCGGCGGTGTGCGCCGCATGCAGGTGCGCCAGCGCGGCCGGAGACACCGGCTCGAGCCGCCCGCCGAGCATGGTGGCCGGCGGCACGAGGACGGTGCCGTCCACGGTGCGGTAGGTGCCGGGCGCATCGGGCGTGCCGTGCGCCGGCGTCCAGTTCGGCGGCATGTCGAGGCGCTCGATGACGGTGCCGGCATCGTCCACCACCGCGACCAGGTTGCCCTCGCGGACGATGCGCGCGTCCGGCACGCGCTCGCCGTCCATCCACACCTCGACGTGGCTGTCCTTGAACGCGCGCAGTTCCCAGCGGTGCGCCTTGCCGTCGCGGGCGGGCGCCCGCTTGGTGGGCGGCAGCGCCGCGGCCTGCGGTGCGCCGCCGTCGGCGGGCGCCGCGGCAGGCACCTGCGCGGGCAACGCGGGCGCGGCGCCTTCGGTGGCCGTTCCATCGGCAGCGCAGCCGAGGAGTGCGAACGCGAGCAGTCCGGAGGTGACGGCGATGTTCCGCATGGGCAAAGTGTACTCCCGGCTATCTTGCCGTCGCCGTGAACGCACCCGTCCGCAGCATGCCCCGCCCCGCGCGCCGCGCCCTCGCGGCGGCGGTGTTTATGGCCGCGTTCACGGCCGCGGGCTGCACCGATCGCGCAGGCCGGGACGTGGCCACCGCGGGTGCCGGCGCCACGTGGCGCTGGCGCGCGGAGCGCATGGAGGTGAGCGCGCTCACCACCCCGCTGCGCCGGGCGGGCGACCGCCCCGCATCGCTCGACGTGCGCATCGAGTTCTTCGACAGCGAGCGCGACGAGACCAAGGCGCTCGGCGAGCTGCGGATCACGGTGCTCTTCGACGGCAACGAGGTGGGACGCCAGTCCGCGGACCTTGCGGGCGTCGGCGGGCATGCCAGGGCCTGGGATTCGGTCACCGAGACGTATTCGTTCCGGCTGCCGCTCTCCGTGGAGCCGCCCCCGGGCCGCACGCTGGTGGTGCAGGCCACCTTCGACGGCGTCGACGGTGCGCGCATGACCGCATCGCGCGAGGTCCGGTGGCCGGAGACCGCGAAGTGACCCCCGGCCCGGAGGCGCCCGCGCGCCGGCCGCTGGGGACCGTGGCCGCGGACGCGATCCTCCTGACCGCGGCGCTGATCTGGGGCACCACCTTCATCGCGCAGAAGCTGGCCACCGAGCACATGGGGCCGGTGGCCTTCAACGGGGTGCGCTTCACGCTGGGGGCGCTGATCCTGCTGCCCTTCGCGCTCGTCCGGTTCCGCCGCATCGCCTCGGCGCGCGTGCGCCGCGAGTCGATCGTGGGCGGGCTGCTCGCGGGCGTGGCCATGACCTTCGGCAGCTCGCTGCAGCAGGTCGGGATGCACCAGACCAGCCCGAGCAACGCCGGGTTCATCACCGGGCTGTACGTGATCATCGTGCCGATGCTGGGCCTCTTCGCCGGCCAGCGGGTGGGGTGGCAGGTGTGGTCCGGCGCGGTGCTCGCGGTGGCGGGGCTCTACTTCCTGAGCCTCTTCGACCCTCAGGGCGGCGCCGTGGCGATCAACACCGGCGACCTGTGGGTGCTCGGCTGCGCGCTGGCGTGGAGCTTCCACGTGCAGGTGATCGGGTGGGCCGCGCGCGAGGCGGACGCGTTCGTCATCAGCGTGGTGCAGTTCGCGGTGACTGGCCTCTCAGCGCTCCTCGTGTCGCAGCTCCTGGCCGCATTCGCGGCGGGCAACGAGTGGGGCGCGCGCGAGGCCATCACCATGGGCGCGCTTCGGGACGTGGCCGGCCCGCTCCTCTTCGCGACGCTCCTCTCCACGTGCATTGCCTTCACGCTGCAGACGGTGGCGCAGGGAAGCGCGCCACCGGCGCACGCGGCGATCCTCCTGAGCCTGGAGGGCGTGGTGGCGGCCCTTGCCGAGGCCGTCTGCCCGGCGCTCGGGTGGGACAACCTGGGCGCGCCGTTCACGCGCTGGAAGGTGCTGGGTTGCGCGCTGATGTTCGCGGGCGTGCTCGTCAGCCAGTGGCGGCCCGGGCGGGGACCGGCGGCTGCGGCCGGCGCGGGCTGATTCCTATACTGCCGGGCCCCATGTCGATCGAGACCCTTGCCCTTGCCCCCGGCACCCGCGTCCAGGTCACGCAGCAGCTGCCCGCCGTGCGCCGCGTGGACACCACGACCGTGGAGGGCACCGTCCTCCGCTACCGGCAGTCCAAGACCGGCAGCTGGTTCGCGCATGGGCTGCACGACAAGCTCTGGCTCGACCGCCTGGAGATCCGCAAGGACGACGGCGAGGTGGTGGTGCTGAACCTCGACCAGTACACCGTGGTCATGGCGGTCGGCTGACGGCGCGCCGCGGGGGCGGCGTGCGCGCACGCGGCGTTCACCGGATCTCGTCGGGGGCCACCGTCACCTGCGTGCGGGCGCTGCGCCATGCCGCGCCCATGTCGCGGGCGATGGAGTCGTTCACTCCGCTCAGCGTGAGCCGCTCGAACTCGGCGGCGCTCTCGGCGAGGTCCATGGGGCGGCCGATGCGCCAGAGCTGCGATGCGATGGCCGCGGCGCGCGCGCTCGAGCTCTCGCCGCTCATCACCAGGCCTGCCTTGGCGCCCACGAGCGCGTCGCGGAACTCGTCCTCGGAGATGCCGCGCTCGAAGCGCTCCAGTTCCTGCAGGATGCACTCGAGCGTGCGCGGGGCCCGCTCGTGGGTGCTGCCGGCATAGATCTGCACCAGGCCGCGGTCGCGGCCGAGGGCGCTGCTGGCACCCACCGAGTAGCAGAGGCCGCGCTTCTCGCGGACCTCGGTGAAGAGCCGGCTGCTGGTGGCGCCGCCGAGGACGCGGATGGCCACGCGGTGCGCGTAGCTGTCCGGCCCGCCGTCGGGGGGCGCATCGAGGCCGATGGCGATGTGCGTCTGCTGGGTGTCGATCCGGACGAGGTGCCGGCCGCGCTCCGCGGCAGCCGTCTCCCGGGGCTCCTCGGAGGTCCCGGACCAGCCCTCGAACAGGCGCTCGAGGAGGTCGCGCACCCGTTCCGGGTGCACGTCGCCGGCGATCCCGATCACCGTCCCGTCCGGCCGCGCCCGACGGTGCCACGCGGCGCGGATGCCCTCGGCGGTGAGGGCGTTGAGCCCCACCTCGGTGCCGTAGCCGCTGCGGTTGAACGGGGCGGGCATGGCGCGCCGGCGCAGCGCGACCCCGGCAAGGTGCTGCGGCTCGTCCTTCAGGCCCGCGAGCGACTGCAGCGCGATGGCGCGCACGGCGTCGAGCCCGTCGGGATCGAGGTTGGGGCGCAGCACGGCGAGCGAGAGCAGGCGCAGTGCCTCCGGCAGGCGTTCGCCCATGCAGAGCGTGGAGAGCGACAGGTGGTGCACGGCGGCCGCGCCGTGGCGCTGCGCGCCGAGGGCGTCGAAGGCATCGGAGTAGTCGCGGCTGGAGATGCCGCCCGCGCCGCGCAGGATGAGTTCCGCCAGCACGGTCGACTCGCCCTCGCCGGCATCGCCATCCGGGTCGCCGGCGGTGCCCACCGGCAGCATGACGGCGGCCGCCGCGCTGCGGGTGCCGGGCATGCGCTCCACGGCCAGCCGTGCGCCGCAGCCGAGCGTGAACCAGCGCAGGAGGTCGGTGGGCATTCGGGCAAGCCTACTTGGCGCTCAGCGGCTGAAGTGCGCGAACCACTCGTCGGGCGTGCGCATGCCGGCAGGCTGCGTCACCAGCCAGCGCGCCATGCGCAGGGCGCCGAGCGCGAAGAGGTCGCGGCTGGTGGCGGCGTGCGCGATGGTGACGCGCTCGCCGGGCCCCGACCAGGTCACCGCGTGCTCGCCGATCACGTCGCCGGCGCGGATGGCGTGGATTCTGCTTGTTTCCAAGGGCTTTCCGCGCCCGCGGCCGACCGCCTCCGCCAGGCTGCGCGCGGTGCCGCTGGGGGCATCCACCTTGCGCGCATGGTGGGTCTCGACGAGGTCGACGTCGAACCCGGGAAGCAGCCTTGCGGCCTCGGCCACCAGGCGACGGGCCACGGCCACGCCGAGCGAGGTGTTGGGCGCGACCATTGCGGGGATGCCCATGGCCGCCGCGCGCGCGATGGCGTCGAGCGATGCCTGCGAGAGGCCGGTGGTGCCCACGAGGAGCGCGCAGCGCAGCTCGGATGCCAGGGCTGCGGCGTGAGCGGCACCCTCGTCGCTCGAGAAGTCGATGATGCAGTCGGCATCGCCGGGGCGCAGGCCGTGGTCGTCGCCGCGGTCGAGGGCGCGCACGAGGTGCGATCCCGCGTCGGCCGGGATGCACGCGGCGATGCGCTGGCCCATGCGCCCTTCGGCACCGTGCAGCACGATGCGGAGCGTGGCGGCGGCGGTCCGTCCGGCAGTGTCGGCGCCTTCGGTGCGGGCGGTGGTCATGCGCGCATTGTCGGCGCGGCCGATGCGAACTGCCCGTGATTTGCCGCCTGATCCGCGCATTCGCGCGCGATTCAGGCAGCGCTGTAGCGCGATGCGTCCGAGCGACAAGGGGGGTGCGGAAGAAATCTTGGGAAAATTCTCCTCAACCCCCTTCACAGGCTGTGCCGATAAAGGTACTAATGTCGCTCGAACAGAGGCCGAGTTACGCGGGCCTCTGATCACTCCGACCCCTACGCGTAACACAAGGGAGCCAGACCATGGCCAAGAAGAAGAAGGCTGCCAAGAAGGCCGCCAAGAAGACCGCGAAGAAGAAGAGCAAGTAATTCTGCTCGACCGGACAACACCAGCAGGGCCGGCCGAGCGCCGGCCCTGTTGGTTTTTTGCAGGTTTCCGGTGCCCCACGCGGGGTTCTGCGCGATTGCCCCGGCGCGCCCCGGCCAACGGCCGCCCCCGCCCGCTACGATTCCGCCCCCAACGCCATGGCTCACATCATCGCTGAACCCTGCATCGGAACGAAGGACGCGGCCTGCGTCGAGGTCTGCCCCGTGGACTGCATCCACCCGGGCAAGAGCGAAACCGACCACGCCGAGGCCAAGCAGCTCTACATCGACCCGGACACCTGCATCGACTGCGGACTGTGCGTCGACGAGTGCCCGGTCCATGCCATCTACCCGCAGGAAGACCTCCCGTCGGAGTGGAAGCAGTACATCCAGATCAACTCGGACTTCTTCAAGAACCGGAAGTGACGGTGCGCGGCGGCGGTCGGAGCCGCACCAACGCGCCCGTGCGACTGGATCCCGAACGAACGACGCGCGCCGATCGGCGCGCGTCGTTCGCCTTGGGTGGCATGTTCCGCGCCGTCACTCCTCGCGGCGTTCGGCCAGCTTGTGCACGTTGCTGGGGGCGTCGGGCTTCTCCGTCCAGTCGGCGGCGCGGGGGCCCAGGTTGAGCTCCGTGGGCATGGTCTTGCGGTAGCCGAGCTTGCGGATGATCTCCAGCACGTCGGTCCACGACGGGAACGTCTTGTGGTTGACCCGCTTGAAGGCGTCGATGGCCATGAGGAACAGGTACTGCTCCCTGTTCATCTCGCCCTCCTCGGCGGTCTTCACGAAGTCCGTGAGGCGGCGGCCGGGGCCGCGGCGGCGCTCGAGGTTGGTGGGGCTGACGGCGCCCTCGATGTTGCGGCGGTCGATGCCCGTGCGGCGGTCGACCACCTCGCTCCAGCGCGGGTCACCGGACGGCGGGGAGGGGTCGTTCGGCTTCGGTGCGTCGGCCATGGCCCGAGTGTATCCGTGCGCGGGCGCGCGCGGCCGTGGCGCGAGCGCGCTGCGCATGCGGGACGCGCCACGCGGCGGCGCACCGGGGGCCGCGTGCGCCACCGCTAGCATGGCCCGCATGCATGGTTCGCGCTGCGCGGTGCCTCGACCGGTTCGCCTCCTTGCCGCGGTGTCCATGGCGCTCGCGATGTGCGCGGTGCTCGCGTTCGGCGGCCGCGCGGCGGCGCAGGCGGCGGCCGGGGGCGCATCCGGCGCCGGTTCGGCCGGCGCGGCGGGCGCACGGCCGCGCGTGCTGGTCTTCAGCAGGACGAAGGGCTTCCGGCATGTATCGATCCCGGACGGCATCACCGCGCTCGCGAAGCTTGCCGAGGGGCGCTGGGAACTGGACGCCACGGAGGATGCCTCGACCTTCACTCCCGACAACCTGAAGCGCTACGGCGCCGTGGTCTTCCTCTCCACCACCGGGGACGTGCTCGATGGCGCGCAGCAGGCGGCGTTCGAGGGGTACATCCGGGGCGGCGGCGCATGGGTCGGGATCCATGCGGCCACCGACACCGAGTACGACTGGCCGTGGTACGGGCGCCTCGCGGGCGCGTGGTTCCTGGGGCACCCGCGAAACCAGGAAGCCGTCGTGCGCGTCGAGGACCGCGCGCACCGCTCCACGCGCATGCTGCCGGCGGAGTGGAAGCGCTTCGACGAGTGGTACGCGTTCCGGCAGAACCCGCGGTCGGGAGTGCACGTGCTGGCGACGCTCGACGAGCGCACCTACGACCCCGAGAAGGCGTCGATGGGCGCGGACCACCCGATCGCCTGGTGTCACGAGTTCGACGGCGGGCGCGCCTGGTACACGGCCGGCGGCCACACGCGCGAGAGCTTCTCGGAGCCCCTGTTCCTCGAGCACCTGCGCGGCGGGATCGACTGGGCGCTGAAGTCGCCGGATGCCGCGGCGACGCCCGCCTCCGGCGCCGTGGCGCCCGGGGCCGCGCCCGCGCCTGGAGCGGCGCCCGCGCCCGCGGCGAAGCCCGCGTCCTCGGCAGCGCGCGCACCCACGGCGACGCTCGCGCCCGCTGCGAGGCACCACTCCGCGTCAGTGCGCGGTGGCGCGGTGCTTGCGCAGGCCGCCGCGGGCCCGTCCGTGTCGACGCTGCCGACCCTGTGGATGCTGTTCGGGCTGTGGGCGCTGGTGTCGGTGGTGCTCGGCGCCACGGGCGAGGGCGTGAAGCCGGCGCTGCTTGCGTTCCTGTTCCCGGGGCTTGGGCACCTGTCGATGGGCGAGCGCAAGCGCGGGCTGCTGGCCATGGCCGCGGTGCTCGGCATGTTCCTCACGGGCCTGGCGGTGGGCGGGGTGGACGCCGTGGACAGCGTCGAGGACGCACCGTGGTTCATCGCGCAGAGCGCCAACGGCCCCATCGCGGTGGGCGCGGACCTGCTGAACCAGCACGTGGTGAAGAAGGGGAAGGTGGGCGAACTGCTTCCGGCGCCGGCCCCGACCGACCCGACGGGGCGACCGCTTCCCGGGCGGTTCACGGTGTCAAGCCTGAAGGGACTGGGTGCCGCCAACGAGTTCGGCACGCTCTTCATCGCCCTCGGCGGCCTGCTCAACCTCATCCTGGTGATGGACGTCAGCCGCCGCGCGTGAGGCGGGGCGCCCGGCGGCGCGATGCCCGGCGGCGCGATGCCCGGCGGCGTAGTGCCCGGCGCGGCGCAGTGCCCGGCGCGGCGCGTGGCTTCGTTGCGCCGGCGTGCCGCGCGCGTGCCTCAGTGCTCCTCGCCGAAGAGCCGCCGCGCGATGGGGATCAGCCGTTCCGGCAGGCTGATGGCCACCTCGTCGCCGGCCTCGAAGCGCGTGTCGCCGCGGACCCGCTGCGTGCGTGCGCCGCGCACCAGGAGCGCCACCGTGATGTCGCCCGGGATGCGGGCCTCGGCGAGGGCCTTGCCCTCGATCGGCGCGCCCGGCTGCACCACCACAATGAGCATCTGCGTGTCGAGCGGGGTCTTGGTGACCATGTCGATCATGGCGCTCGGCCGCGGCGCGGGCGGCAGCCGCAGGCGCAGCAGACGGAGGGTCCAGCGGACGGTCGAGCCCGGGATGATGCTGCCGACGATCACGCACACGAAGACCAGCCCGAACGCCTCCTGCAGCCGCTCGGCGCGCTCCACGGTCCTGGCCATGAGGAGCGGGATGGTCATGAGGATGATGGGCACGGCGCCGCGCAGCCCGAGCCAGCTGATGGCAGCGGTCTCGCGCGCCGAGTACCCCAGCGGCAGCAGGATGGCCGTGGTGACCACGGGCCGGCACACGAACGCAAGCGCGAGCGCCACCACCACGCCGCCCACCATGACACGCGGGGCAAGCACCACGTCGAGGTCCACCAGCACGCCGAGCATTAAGAACATCACGATCTGCGCGAGGTAGGCAAGCGACGCGTGGAAGCGGACGATGGTGCTCCGGAACGGCAGGTCCGCGCTGTTGCCGAGCGCGAGCGCGGTCATGAACACCGCCAGCAGCCCGCTCGCGTGCGCCAGGTGCGCCACGCCGTAGGAGAGGAGCGCCAGGGCGATGGTGATGACCGGGTAGATCTCCGGTGCGTCCTCCTCGAATGCCGCCAGCGCGAGGTCGCTGATCCAGCCGATCACGAGCCCGATGCCGGCGCCGGCCACGAGCTGCCACGCCACGAGCGGCACGGTCCACGGGTCGAACGGCTGGCCCATGGCCATGGCCGCGAACGCCGCCACCAGCACGAAGGCCATCGGGTCGTTGAGGCCGCTCTCGAGTTCCACGGTCTCGCGCACGCGCCCGGCGATGCGCTCGCGGCCGAGGATCTGCAGCACGCTGGCGGCATCGGTGGAGCCGAGCACCGCGCCCACCATGAGCGCCGCGTACCAGGGCACGGCCGGAAAGAGCCAACAGACCACGAGCCCCGTGAGGACGCTCACGGCCACCACGCCCACGGTGGCCAGCGTGATGGAAGGCAGCCAGACGCCCCTGGTGCGGCGCACCTCCGTGCTCAGGCCGCCGTAGAACAGGATCAGCGCGAGCGCCACGTTGCCGATGGCGTAGGCACCCTCGAAGCCCCCGATCTGCGCCGTGAGCCCCAGCGGCTGGTCGACCACGATGCCCACCCCGATGAAGGCGAGGGCCGTGGGGATGCCGACGCGGGTGGCCACCTTGGTGCCGAGGGCCGCCACCGCCAGCGCGAGGCCGCAGATCACCAGCGCCAACGGGAGGCTGTGGATGATGTTCTCGCCCATCGTCGCGCCCCGTGGCAACGTGGGAGAATAGACGCATGCAGCAGGCCTTCCCCTTCGTCGACCGCGTCCGCTACGAGGGTCCCGCCACGCGGAACCCGTTCGCCTTCCGGCACTACGACGCGGATGCCGTGGTGGCCGGACGGCCCATGCGCGACCACCTGCGGTTCGCGGCCTGCTACTGGCACACCATGCGCAACGGGCTGGGCGACCCGTTCGGCATGCCGACCGCCGCCATGCCCTGGGACGACGGCACCGATTCCGAGGGCAACTGCCTGCGGCGCGTCGATGCCTTCGTCGAGTTCCTGGAGAAGTGCGGGATCGATCGCTTCTGCTTCCATGACCGCGACGTGGCGCCGGAGCTCGGGACGCTGCGCGAGTCGAACGCCATGCTCGACCGCGTGGCCGCGCACCTGAAGGCGCGTGCGGATGCGGCCGGCAAGCGGCTGCTCTGGGGCACCGCGTGCCTCTTCGCGCACCCGCGCTACATGGCGGGCGCCGCCACCAGCCCCGACGTGCGCGTCTTCGCGCACGCGTGCGCGCAGGTGAAGCACGCGATGGAGGTGACGCACCGGCTCGGCGGCGAGGGCTACGTGTTCTGGGGAGGGCGCGAGGGCTACTCCAGCCTGCTGAACCGCGACATGGCGCGCGACCTGCGGCACCTCGCGCGCATGCTGCAGATGGCGGTGGACTGGAAGGCCGAGCTCGGGTTCAAGGGAACGCTCTACGTGGAGCCGAAGCCGCGCGAGCCCTCGGTGCACCAGTACGACTTCGACGCGGCCACGGTGCTCGGGTTCCTGCGCGAGCACGGGCTCTTCGGCAAGGTCACGCTGAACATCGAGACCAACCACGCGACGCTCGCCGCGCACGACATGGAGCACGAGCTGCGCGTGGCCGCGGCGGCCGGCGCGCTCGGGTCGATCGACGCCAACATGGGCACGCCCAACTGCGGCTGGGACACGGACCAGTACCCGACCGACTACTCGCTGGCCACGCGCGTGATGGAGGTGGTGCTGTCCACGGGCGGCTTCACGACCGGCGGGCTGAACTTCGACGCCAAGCGGCGGCGCGAGAGCTGGTCGCCCGAGGACCTGTTCCACGGGCACATCGCCTCGATGGACGCATTCGCGTTCGGGCTGAAGGCGGCGGCGGCACTGCGCGCGGACGGTCGGCTGGCCGATGCGCTGCGGCGCCGCTACGCGGCGTGGGACGGCGAGCTGGGGCAGCGGATCGAGCGCGGCGAGGCATCGTTCGCGGAGCTCGAGCGCCTGGTGGCCGATGAGCGCGTCGGCCACCCGCCGAGCGGCATGCAGGAGCGGCTCGAGGACACGTGGAACGCGGTGGTGTGGGACGCGCGCACGGCGCGGTGAGCGCCGCGGTCGCGCGCGTGCGGCCGGCGCCCGCGTGGCCGGGCGACGCTCAGCGCTTGAGCGTGACGCGCCGGTAGGTGCCCTTGTTGTTGGCCGCCAGCGCCTGCAGCGAGGGGATGTCCGACTCCACCGCGAAGGCAATGGTGTTGATCTGCACGCCCTGCGGCGTGTTGTTGGCGGCCACCTCCGCGGAGAGGCGGTCGGGCTCGCCGGGCGGGAACTCGCCGTCGGTGAGGAGGAAGATGGCCTCGGGCTGCAGTTCCAGCGCCAGCTTCATGGCGCCCCACGGTTCGCTCGCGCCCTCGGGGTCCGGTTCGCGCGACTGCACCCATGCGGCGGCGGCGCCGCGGTGGCGCGCGTCGGCGGGGAGCATCGTGCCCGGCGGCATGGTGGTTGCGTAGCAGAACATGCTGCTCTTGTCCGCGGGCTGGTTGATCTGCGTGCCGTTGCGGTGGCCCACGCCGAAGAGGACGACCTGGAACCGGGCGTCCTTCGGGAGCCGCGCGATGCTCGCGGTGAGCTCGCGCTTGAGCACCTCGTCGCGGCGGTCATCCTGGTCGCGCATGCTGGCGGAGAAGTCGAGGATGTAGACCACGCTCTTGGCATCGGTCTTGATTCCCATGAATCCCGGGCTGCCGCCGCCTCCGCCCGCGCCGGCGCGGCCCTCGCCGTCGCTGCCGTCGGGGCGGCCGACCGCCACGGCGGTCTGGGGCGGCACGATCGGGTCGGGATCGTCGTTGGG
>Ga0194118_10002130_pt1 | contig 25873 bp, 12 predicted proteins | sample TA2MahsurfametaG_2_FD_148662 | JGI IMG/M metagenome (GOLD analysis project Ga0194118, IMG submission 148662) | Freshwater microbial communities from Lake Tanganyika, Tanzania - TA2015013 Mahale N5 surface | ecosystem: Environmental > Aquatic > Freshwater > Lake | place: Tanzania: Lake...
ACTTTCTACTGCAAAGCAAAAATAGCCAACCTTGGTGCAAACAGTCCTAAAATTTCTCAAACATATAGACAATTGACTGAAACTGCTACATAAAGTGAACTTTGCATGGACTAATTGGGAATAAACAGCCATGCTTTAAGACAAAATCTGAAAAAGTGTTTCTTCAAATAGTGCCTCTTCTGTGTCAACGAACTTTATGATGTCCAAATTTCAAAAATCAGAGTTCAAATTATGTCTTTCATGCTACACTATTTGTAATCAAAAATCATTTTTAAACCTTTGTACTTCTATGCAGCCTAGTTTGGATTTTTATCTGTTTTTAGCTTAATGGAGACGAAATGCTCTTGTAAAGTTTTTTATAACAGGCATAAATAATGTAAAATTCGATGGAGCATGTTCAATAAATACAAATGCTGATCTTATTCTGGTTTGAAAAAGCCCAGCGACTATAACTGACAAATTATGTGATTAAAATAATGTGTTTGCCTATTTCCAATCCAGATGTTGAGAGAGTTTTTGGTGCAGTATTTGGTTTTTGAGATATCCTAGAATGCCTTATACTCCATAATCAACTAATGTAGGATAACTATTGAAATCTCTTTACCTAAAGCTAAAACAGCTTTTTCTTACTGTTTGTTGTTTTTGTAAAATTCAAAGTTAATAACACAATGGATTCCCCCTAAAATGCTTTGTTTTGCCACAGATACCTACTTATCTTGTCAGTGTCAGCTGCTTTAAAAACCACTTGTCCAATATTATTCTCGAGAAAATCTCACTTTGAAGTTGGAAAGAGACTGTCTGAACCAAAGTTGGAACTTTTTTATATCACCAACACTGTTGGTGACCCTCTGACTAGAGATTGTGGTAATTATGGCCATGCCCCATTCTCAAGCTCAGGTATTCAGGTATCTGCTTGTCAAACACCACCACCTGTGATTTTTGTGTTATAATGATTACAGGGAGCAAGGTCACTTTGCAAGAGAGTGCCCAAAGCCCCCCTCCTCCTTCGACGCCTAAGTAATTTTAATTAAAATCTCTTCAAATTAAATGTTTGGTTTTTTTTCTTAACAGGCTTTCTAATACTATGACAGCAGAGAGAAGTCAAAATAATATATTTGGCATCTTTGAGGCTGGATATTCACCATTCATGCTGGGATATCTGAGGAAATGGAGGATCTAATTAAGGATGGCTTAAACTTCTCTTCATCTGTGTCCCTGGCCCTCATTATGAGGAAAATTATGCCTCAGTTAAGAACAATCCTGATACAGTTGTCCAAATTCTCACACCTACTTGCCAAAAGTGTTTTCATTTTTTTGGAATGTCTACCCATATCTTCCTTTTTCAGAACATCATGATTTATAAAATGTCAAAGAAGAGTTGTTGGCTCTAAACTTCTTTTTCTACAAAATACTGACAATTAAGGAAGCCAGACTTTTCCTTCCCTTCATGTTCAGTCGAAGGAGCTTGAAGTATAAAAAAGTTTGAACCTTTCACACCTGTATTCAAAAACCCTAGGCGCCTTTCAAGTGTCTAAATATTTATCATCTGACTGTTTTTCCTTGAATTTGAATGTATTTTTCTAAGTGTCACTCTGTTAGCATCACAATTTTGATTTTGTCTAGTTACTGTGTATTAAAGTGTCTAAAAATGAGTGTAAAACTACATAAAATTGTTTATTTTTATGTGTAAAATTAAGTTTAAATTCCATTTTGACTAGGGGCAGAATAAGGTAAATAAACAAGTGGTTTATGAAAACCATAGCATACCTGTTTTCCCAAATGATATATTATTTCAAAAATGGGAGATTTAACAATAAATCAAAACAGCACAGCATTTATAAAAATTTCTTGACAGGACTTAGTTTCATAAATCAAAAAGGCCAAAGAGCAAGAAAAATAGATTTCAATATTGAGCAGTTTAACTTTTGACTTTTTTATTTTTCAAAGTGGAGTTTTTGGTAAAGTCAGGATATGATTGCTCATGGTAATACCCTTTACAGCGGTCACTGCAGGTTTTTACTTCCATGACTGATTTTTTTTGCAATCCAGGGTTGAAAAATTGCCACCATTGATAATGAATTTCAGGCAGGTGCTGTTGACCACTTGGCAAAGGCCAGGGTGTCGATTTTCAAACTGTCAGGCCCACTCACTTTAAAATTTTGAGAAAAATATAATATAATAAATGCACTTATCAACCAATGTTTTCACTCTCCTTTTGCTTTGTAAACTGACTCAAATAAAAGGAAGTAGACCAGAAAGCTTAGGGCATGAAATACCCAACACCTGGTAGTCTTTTATAGGAGGCTGGTGGGACATAATGGATGGATAAATGCCCTCATTTAAGCATTGGTTTTGGGTTGCAGAAAGAAGAGAAGTTCCAACTTGTGCTTAAATAAGACTCAATCAATAATCACAGCATAATAAAATTACTTAAATAAAAATTGGTAATATGCGCCAATAAAATCCAGAAAATAAAAAAAATATATTTTGACTCTTTGCTTAATGAGAAAAGAAATTAAATAATGAAAAAAACCTTTTTTCCCCTATATAGCCATTACTTTATGTGAATACCAGCTCCTATTCTTCACCTTGAACCTGGAATTAGATTCAGTGGAGATGAAAATGAAAAAGTCTAAAATAAAAAGGCCCATATCTCCTTAATTAATCACTTCAGGGGCATGATTTTTTTAATTTAGTTAGACAAGGGGTTATTTTTTTGTATGCCCACTTAAATGAATCAAAAGGATTAAAGGCCTGTTAACCAGAAGTGCAAATTTCATTTTTCAGGACTTTAGATTTTGTGAAACCAGGGTTACTTTTTAGGGCCTTGAGGGTCTTATATCTTATCAAATTAATATATTTTTTTTGCACATGGCAACGTTCTAAAGTATCTAGTGATAAACTTGTGATGTAAAAAAAGTCTTAAAAGTTTTGCATTTATCCTCAGGGCCTCTGTGTGGGTACCCAAGTGAGACTTTTTATTGTTCATGACAAAGAGGCCAAATATCAAGATAATGGAAAATAAATGTTCCTTAATGTAAAAAGAACCCTTCTGATGAATTTGTTAGTTAGTTTGAGTGATAATCATAAATTATTAGTGAACATATAAATTGTATCTTTTTGCACCACAATCAAAGTCATTTTTGACAAATCAAATGAAGTTTTTTCAACAAATTCAACAACTTTTATCCAAAATATTAACTTTTTTTGAGTAACTGGATGTCTGAAGAACCCAAAAAATGCACACTTATTTTTTAATTTCAATTGGTGGCCAATTTACAATCCCTAGAACTATTTTTTCTTTTTCCAGACTTTACTGGCACATAAGGTATCCTGCTTTCTGAAGTTATTAAGACATTGGAGGTCCTGCATCTCTTAGATATTGCCATCTTGCTACAGCTATACTTCATCCATTGTAGTGGGTTAGCTCTTTTGAAGTATCTGTTAAGCCTTTGTGTATCCCATGTGATGGGATGTGAGATCAACACTTACAACAGTCCCACTTTAGGCAAAGAATAATGTCTATGGTCACACTGCAGATTACCAATTACCCTGACTGAGGCTGCCTTGCTGATTTTTTTGCAATCTTGGGTTGAAAATCACTTGCATGGCTGGGAACTGAATCCACAACCTGAGATCTTAGGCTTGCAAAAAGTCAACAATTTGTTATTCAAGGCAAAATTGTAAGCCACCTTTGTTCACATTGCTTGGAATCAAACTTTACACTCCTATCACATCTTGACTGTTTTTTTACAGCTCCATTTTTGTGCTGAAATGAATATTTAGTATCTTCTTTGGTTGGATAGATAAATTCAATTGCATTTACACTTGTGTTACTTGGAAAACAGTTATTCAACACAAGATGGATCAGTTGCCCTTTTTTCCAAAAGCATTTTTGCTTTTGTGGGCAATTCTTGGCACCTTCACTATTTTCAGCTTCCATGGGTTGACAATGTCAAGCTCACTTTTTATTTCACCATTGGTGGTGGAGATCAATGAGGATTGTCCATTTCTTCTGGCACTTTTAGATATGAGAGGGTGCAGTAGTTTTCACTGGGAACTTGAAATTCTGCTTGATTAGTTTAAGTTTTTCCAATAAATTTTAAAGTGCTCAGCAATTTCAAAAAATCAAAAACAATGAGTAATTTCTATCACTTACCTTCCTTTGAGGCATCTCATAGCTATGACAGATGATGAACTCTCCCCACCTTTTGGAATGTGGTCTGGGCACTAGAATTTAAAAAAAAATTAAGTTGATTCATGTGAAATTTGAGAGAAGCTTAAAGAGCCATTGTATCAAACTCAAATTAAATAAAGCTATCAAATCTCTATGGCATTTCCAGCACATATCTGAGGGGAGTTGTCTTACTTGGTTTTTTATGTACTTGCATATATCTTCTTGGCCATCTGATGAGACACATAGTTTTCGCCAGGGAGCATCACAAGTCATCTTGAGGGCATTCCACACGTCCCTTCTGAAAATATTACATAACAGCCTGAAGTCTTTTGACTTACATTTGTCTTAATTTTTTATTGTTTGACACAATCGTACTTATCATAACTTAAATGATAGGTGAGAGCAAGAGAGCGCTCACAAGTGGGTGATCACACTGGGACCAACCACCACTTGGACCTCAAAGAAACTCAATAATCACTCTAGTCTGCTTTGTTCTGTTTAACCCAAAATGAACCCTGGAAATTCCTTCAGGATCCCTTCCCTTTGAGTCAGATTTAAACTCAAAGGGGACCACTCTTGGATTTGGAGTCTGGAAATGAAAGTTACGAGATGGACAGTATTTTTTCATTTTTGTTGTTATGCGCAAAATATTGGTTGTGTGAATGGGCCTTAAGTCTCTCTCAAGGAAATTTGGTAACAAGTTTTTTTTTTTTTTTTTTTTTTTTTTACTCACCGCCCCCGGCCGACGCCTAAAGCCGGGGGATAGGCGCCCAATCCAGGGTATGCCCGGTGAAAGGGAGTGTCAGGGGAGTTCGACCGGAGTTCCTTGACGTCAAGGAAGGTGGTCTTGTTGTCGGGAAAGCACCAACTGTGTAATCTGTGATTTCACATTTTGGGTGGGGGTGGACGAGTGCGACCCGGGTATCTGGTCAGGCTACGGTACATATGCCGCGGGCCAATTTTCCCAGGGCGAGCTTAACCCGGACGGCCTTTCGGGGGTCCGGCCGCTCTGCTCCTCGGTGCCCGGGACGTTCGCCGGGAGTGAGTAAAGGGGGGACGGGGCCGACCCGCACTGGACACCGAGCCTCCTCAGGGACTAGTCAGGCCCCTCCTCGACCCAACCCGCCTCCTGTGGTGTTTTGATCAGTGGTCCGACAGGTACCATGAACAAAACCCCGCTGTCCTCGGACCAGCGGGTCGAGGGGGGGAGACCTACAGGCCAACGCCCTAGCCCATGTAAACACGGTACCGGGTGGGATCACCATCGACTTCATTGGCAGGGGATATAAGCCCCCTCCTGACGGGGAGGGAACCCAACCCCTGACACGAGCCCGTCTGGTGTCCCTGTCATTGGAGGGGGCGCCAGTGGGGCGGTGTACTGTAAAGACAGTGTATCGGTGGCGACTCGCGGGAGCTGCAGCTTCAACAGCATCGCCAGGTCGGACTGTGTCGGTCTGTCCGAGCTGGGCCGGTTGCGGCATGTCTCCCCTATGGCAGGTCGTGTCTGCAGCATCCGCCAGATTCTTGTCCCGTTCGTCTTTGTCGCCGCTAGTTCGTCATCCGTGAGGGAGTGGGGGGTGGTGGAGCGCACGTTGTTGAAGCGTGGGAGGTACATCGTTCAGCCAGTGTATCGTGTAAGTTGAAGGCGCCGGGGGTGTTCCAATTCGCCATGTCGGCGTGGCGCAGGGCGGCGCTATGCACTGCACTCCATCCACGCTGAATGTGGCGTCGGTACAGTAGGCCGTTGGCCTACTCTCTTCGAAACGATTAATCCAATCTCTCTGACTTTTCTAGGCATTTTGACTCCAATAGAAGTTGAACTCTTCGAAACGATTAATCCAAAATAATACTCTCTGACTTTTCTAGGCATTTTGACTCCAATAGAAGTTGAACTCTTCGAAACGATTAATCCAAAATAATAATTGGCCCGCGGCATATGTACCGTGGCCTGACCAGATACCCGGGTCGCACTCGTCCACCCCCACCCGAAATGTGAAATCACAGATTACACAGTTGGTGCTTTCCCGACAACAAGACCACCTTCCTTGACGCCAAGGAACTCCTGTCGAACTCCCCTGACACTCCCTTTCACCGGGCATACCCTGGATTGGGCGCCTATCCCCCGGCTTTAGGCGTCGGCCGGGGGCGGTGAGTAAAAAAAAAAAAAAAAAAAAAAAAAAAAAGTCGACACGTTTTTTTTTGTTTTTCATGCAACTGAATTCAACTTCGGCAATTTTTGCGATCAACTTTGTGTTTGACTTGTGAATTTTTACAGCTATGAAGTCTTCAGTATTCGAGAAAGAGTTTTTCTTGAAACCTTCTAGAGATTATGAGCAAATGCTCAAGACCTTGCAAGCAGCCCGTTATGGTTTGCAAAAAAAAAGAGGATTGTGAATTATTGATGCTGACAAATGAAATTGTTCATATGAAACTTGCAATGAGGCCCAAAATTGCAAGAAAGTATTGGCAATGTTAAAATTACTATGTCATCAAGGACCAACAGTTGATTGAATAAGCAACAGGAGGACTTCCTAAAGATGTGACGAGGATGCTGATAGCCAGAAATTTGGTGTTATTTAGAGGTAATAAAATGTATTTCGTTCCCCTTTGCTTATTTATAGAAAAAGCACATAACTTATAGTGGATGTTTTTGATAACATATTTTCTGACACAGATCTACTATTTGGAATCGTGTTCCATATTATCAAATCATGGATTATGGTATGCAACACCGTGGCTGAGAGGTCATAGGCACCTGACTGAGAACAAAGATCTAAAGGGTTGTGGGTTCAATCCCCAGCAGCCTATGCCAGCAATTTTTCAACCCCGGATTGCAAAAAAAAATCCACCAGGCACCCTCAGTCAGGGTAATCGTAATCTGCAGTGACCATAGACTTCTATGGCGGGACTCTTATAAAGGTGTTGATCGCTCATTAACACCGGATGAGTCTGTACTGCACAAGATTATTATTATTATTCCTTGAAGGGTTTGCAAGACCTGACATATCAAAGACACTTCCTCTTGTCATCTTATCAGCTAGTGTCACTTTAAAGAAAGCTTACTTTCACAGTATATAAATCTTCAGTTTTCAGCTATTTTCTTTGTCCCCAAATTATCACTCAATGTAGCAAGGGAGAAAAAAAGTAGAAATAGGAAGATTTCATCTGAAAATCAAAGAATTCTGTTATGTGCTAATTTGGGGACAAAGAAAAAAGAGGAAAATAGCTGAGATTGGAATGTTTTTTTACTGTGTTGGTTAAAAGAAACTTTAGTTGGTGATGACAAGAGTCTGGTAAGCTTTCAAAGTTAATGGTGTAAATTTTTTGGATGGAGCTTTTGTATACTCTACATCACCAGATGGAAAGAAGGAGCTCTAGTATCACCAGATGTATTTTGGATATCTCATGATTTGGAAAGAAAATTCAGCCAGAATAGATTAATGACAAGATTCTGACTTTCTATTCTTTTTTACCAGCTTCCTATTAGGAAAACCTTTTTTCTGCTGAGAAAAATGTTCCTTTTGATCAGCGAATTCTCAGAATTATAGAAGTCAATGCTTCTGAAAAGCATTGTGTTTTTCTTATTTCTATCTATGTTCTTTTTTTTACATTAGTCTACTAATTTCTCTCTTTTCTTTCAGAATCCACCAATTTCTACAGCCCTCCTTGTTCATCTTTGTTTTTCCACGATCAACATTTTTCTACATGTGACTGCAAATTTCTATTGAGCATTCAGTATGGCCATAGAAAACAGTGGAATATAAAGGTGAGTATTTTTCAGTTTTAGTTGATCAATATAAAGTTTATCAGCAGTTGCTCGCTCTCCTACATAGTTGAAATTTTAAAGTTACACAAGGAGAAAAAAGAATTAGAAATTGGTCCAACAAACACAGAGAAAAGATGTTAAAGTGTAGAAACAGAATGGATTTCGAAGTGACATAGAAGAAAGATAAGTTTTCAAATCACCTCAATTTGACAAGTTTGATGCAGAATGATTGATAAACAATATCTAGCATATGCTTTTGGAAAAATCAAGCAAGATCCACTCTCTACTGATTTTAGTGCAAAAAAGGAAAACTTTTAGTTGATTCTGAGAGAATAAATATTTTCAAACATTTTCTGGAGTTTTTTAGACAGAAAGAACAAGAAATGGACTTTCTGAGCTGGCAATTTTCAAAACAATGGCTCCCTTTTGAGCCCAGTGATTGCAAAAGTTATAAAGTGACCTAAAAACTATGAAATGCTCAAAAACACCACCACAACTTCCCTAAAAGAGTTGAAAACATGGAAACTTCAGACTTCTTGGCTTTTTCCAAAAAAAGTCCCCTTTTTACTTTTATTGTTGAGAGAATGTTAAATCAGACAATGTTTTTTCATGATTGATTAATTAAAAATAAAATCATAATTATGAAATTTATTAAAAGTAGAGACAAATACAATATTTATTTCCGAACTGAAGATTGTCAACTTCAGAGTTTTGCCTACTTTGTAACATATGATCATTAATTAGTTTATTCACTTTAGATCATTTTAAAGAAAGCACACAATCAAAAAAAGGTTGGGTTTTCTGCGCCTCTTCCACCTCTAATTTGTGTAAAGGGTAAAGGCCCTAGACCCTATCACCCTAAGTCCCAAATACAACCTGTCCAATGTTCTTCAATCAAAAGTCACCCTCTGTGTTTCCAATTTACAGCTTTACTTTGCAATAAACTAAATGAGAATTATGACAGAAAAGGTGGTGAAAAGTCTTTCCAACTTGTAAAAAACCTGAAAAGCTGCTGACCTTTAAGAATATGTTTAGCATTGTTAAGCAATGTTCAGTTCAAATGTTACAGGTTTTGGTATTTGATTTTGTCAAAATAAATTGAATATGTCTTTAAAAATTTGTAAAATCTACTCAAAACTTATCTTTTATGAGTGGCTCCACTTGATATTGGAATTTAAAGTTGTGTCTTTGTGCTTCATTTAAAAGTTAAGTCTATTAATAGTGCTATTTTGATATTAAGACTGAGTAATTTTTCATCAATGTTTCAGATTTTTTTGACCAACTATTGGCTGAGATATGCATTTTTTCACTCTCTCTTTACTGTATGCCCAAACATTTTCCAGATATATTTTTACAAAGCATCAATGACCCCTGAGCCTGATATTAAATGACTAAAATCAATTTGAAATTAGTGGGGTTTTTTCAACTTTTATTTTTTGGAATTTTTTGTCTAGATTAGATTTAAGATATTGATTGTGAACATTTTTTTAAAATCATGAAGAAGATGAGCTGTAATCAAAATGAACTGTAAATATTAGATAGAACTGTAAATCTGAGACACCAATATGAAAGGATGAGAAACTGTTCATGAATAAGAATTGATGTGTTAACTGGCAGTATTATTCAGAAAGGGATCACTCAAGAGCAGTTAAGATTTCATGTCATTATTGTTGATCCCTTTTAGAGAGAAAGGCTGTAAGTTACTATTTCATGCCATAACTAATGGCACTTACATCATTTTATGGCAAAAAACCCCTGTAAATTCTAACTTATAGTGACTACAAAAGGTGATGTAAATCTGACCAAGTGAGTAGTTCAGAGGATTACCCACTTCAATAGAAAAAAAGAGTTACAAACTATACTTTTACATCAAAATGATTAGAAAAAAAAGGTTGTATTGTAATTAAAAACTGTGAATGCAAGATTTGCCCTGAGTAAGGCAAAGTCATGTCAAAAATAACTTTGATGATTTAAAAGAACTGTAAACCAGATCACCTATGAGTGATGTGGATGTAAAAAAAGAATTCACTAAAACTGTAAATAAAATGTAAACATTAAAGGATTTTTGAGGATCATATGTTGATTAAAAGAAATTACACAAACAAATATTAGGGCAATAAGCAACCACTAAATGGAGCTATGATAATTGGTTAGTGCAATGATATGATTAAAAAGGCAAATGAACTTGATAAAAAAGTAGCAAATGGGACTTTGGCATTGATAGTATTTCTTAAATGCAGATAGAGGACAAACACTTGTAGAGTTTTTGTCCCCTTTGGTTTGTAAGAGATATGATAAAAAGGCAAATGAATCTGAATTAAAAAGAAATTGGCAAATCTTCAAAAGGTACAACACTTTTCATATTTTGTGGTATATCATCTTCATGAAGAGGTTCAATCATTTAGGCAATCCATAATTTTTCATCTCTTAAATAGTCAAGTCTGGGAATCAAAGAAGTATTTTGTGTGACAGTTTCAGTACTAAAATTTTTTTGTCAATAAAAATACTTAACTTAAGTCTGGTGATGCACCAAAATCAAAGGTGAGAAAAGGATTGTCAACTGCCTTCTCAGACAGCAGACCTAAATAACTTTTGCTCTTGGCATTGGTGAAGCAGAAAATCATAAACTCAATTGAGGGTTTTGATTCTTAGTTGAAAAGGAGATTGTCAAGGGAGACAGCAGACCTGAATAAATTTTAAGAACTCTAGTTAAGTAAGGTCATAAGACAAGCATTGATTACAAATGACTTTTTTTGACTTTTTAATTTTCATTCTCGACATAGATGTTAGCAACTTGTTTAATAATAATGAAGGTTAAAGATCTTGTTGTTCAGCTCAAAACACATGTTTGTTAAAGAGTTGATTATACTTTAGGAGATAAGAGTTAGATACTTATTACTGCTTTGAAAAGTCATTGTATTCAAGAAAGATGAACCCTTTCTCAATTGGGTCTCTTGAACTGAGTGGAAATGTCAAACAATTATTTTAAACTTACCATCATTGCCTGTCATAAGTGAAAGATCTTACCAATTTACCCTGAGTTTGTTTGAATGTCACCTGAAATCAGAAGTTTTTGTTCCATCCACTGTTTTGTGTTGTTTTGACCTTGCTCCTTTGACATTCACTTTTATTTCAAATTCTCCTCAGAGAAAAACTTTACAACAATTCAAAGTTAAAACTGACAAATCAGTTATCACAAATATAATACAGAAATATCAATAATAATCATAAAAAATGATCAAATTTTCAAAAAGTTAAAAAATGATTTCTTCATCAGAATTCTGATTGCTTTGCCATTCAATTCCTGATCCATGTTTTGATTTTACCTCTTGGAAAATTTGCAGTCAATTTTTGCCATTTTAAAGAAGAATAAATGAGTTAAAAAGAGTTTGATTTCTTTCTAAGTTGACTTTATACCTCAAGTTTATCCTTTTGATTTGCTTCTTCTTTTTCATTTTGAGCCTCAACCTTTGATTTTAACTTTGAGTTTGATTTGAATTGCCAAAAGGTGATTTTAAGTCAGTTTTTGCCATTTTCAGAATAGAAAAAGTTAATTTTTGCCATTAAAAATATTGCAGTAGTGCTCTCATTCCTAAGGTCACCAATCTCATCTTTTAATTTGGCCAAAATGGCTTCCTAAACAAGAAAACCAGGCTGCACCCAAGACTGGCGGTCACACAATCTCTCAAATGCTGAAAACAAAAGATGAAAACAAGAAAAATACATATGACAAAACTTTTTAGTTCTCACAACACAAATTGGTCACTCAAATTACAAGTTATGATGGCACCTGCTAACTTTATTATTTAAGGTGGTTTTACACCTAATGTGAATACCCTTCTAAGACCTGAAACAATCAGAAATGGGCGACGTTAGGGTTTAATATTTATTAATTAATATGCCAAGCAAAATCCTGTACATTTAAGGCACACTTGGTTAAACAGTGTAGGCTATCCCATGTGGGAGTCGAACCTGGGCCGACAGGATGGAAATCTGGCATTTAACCTACATGACCATTCTGACTCCATAAAATGAAATACAAATGAATGAAATACTTTATGCATTCTCTGAAGTATAATAGTGCTGACCTGGTGTAATCTGCCTCTCTGGATTATTGTAATCTTATGGAAAAATAGTCACTGTGAAATGCTAAATATACTTAACTAGCCAACCGGGTCATTTACATTTTGGCGACTTTATCTAATCTCAAATGTATTTTCATTTGGCATCTTGAATTGTACGTATTCGTATTCGTATATTTTCACGCTCCAGCGAAATAAAATAATTTTACAACTTTTTAAGAGTGGTAAAAACAATAAAAATAAAATACATGGTAAATTTCAAATAAAAATCAATCAAAATCATAAAAAGTAAAAAAATCAATCAAGATTAGTAAAAACAGGTAAAGAATCACAATTTTAATCACTTAATAAAGGTTATTTCGGTTCAATTCTAAGTTTATCTTTATCAATTCCATCAGTCCATCAGTGTTATATGACTTGAAAGTCCTTACTGATAGATTATTGGATTATGGCATTTACTCAAGGCTGGAACAGATCGGCTGATTTACTTTTTAAAAATTTGCTTATAATAAAAATAAGAAAAAAATTCTCTCTCCCATTTCTGGAGAAAACACCATATAACAGAGACACAAAAATCTATAAATATAGCTAGATAATCATAAACAGTGACACAAAAACTTAAAAAACAAATTCACATATCTACAGAATCATGCAGAAAATTAGGTGTTAACCTCAAAATTATTGAATCAAATAATCAAATATTTGTTGTAAATCTAACTTGAAGTTTAAGGAAATTCTAGTTTTTATTTGAGGAAGAATATCCTTTGCAACAGCCTCTACACTCAACAACTATAACTCATCACTTCTTTAATCGTGATTTCAGTCTATTGTCATCCACTATTTTGGTTTCAAAATGTTATGCAAACCTTTGAGACACGATCTTCGAAATATCCAGCAGAGAAAATAAAGGCTGACATAATTACATGAAGATTGCTTTCCTACAATGTCTCAACAAAGCAAGGATTCTAACATTTGTAAAATTAAAGCAGCCTCCATTTCACTAAAGTTACATATCTATTGAACCAAATCAGACCTTAGAGGAACTTAAATCTCATTTGTTTAATTGATTTATGTTTGAATCAAGCAAGACTCTCCACTATTTTGTCTGAAAAGTCAAAGGTACCTGACTGCAAAGAGGGAAACAAAATCACAAGTTGCAATCTCAATACCCAGTTTTGCCAGCATTTTTCAACCCTAGATTGCAAAAATAACAAGGATCTGCAGTCTCCATAAATGAAATTATATGGCAATAACAGCACTGATCTTACAAGGGTGTTGACCATTCATTCATTATTTTTACAACATATTTTTTTACAAAATCATTTAATCAACTTTGCACAAAATCTTGTTTTCTGAAGCAATAAGAAATGCTTTTACATTGAACACTTCAACCTTTCTGGTATCATAAATCAAGCTTATTCAAATGAAATGAATGAAAATCTAACATAAAAGTAAAAAGATGTTTAGTATGGTAGCTGTGCCAGCACAGTGTAGTAACTCAATGGCATTAATGTCCAATCTTGATTTCTGACGCATGATTTTTTACACAATACTTTGAGCTTTTCCACACTGAACTTGTCAGACTTGTCAAACTGATTCTGGCTCCTCAAGATGTGAAATGCTGCCAATAAGACATTTGACTTTGCTGCCTATGCAAATTTACCACTACTTTTGAGGAAACCACTTCTGGCTAGAAAATATTTTGAAGAGATTCTTTACTGTTAGTCTCATGTCCATTGGTTCCACAACAAAATATTTTCCAGTTGTTTCCTCTAATTCTTATTCTTTGTGTTTCTTCTATCACTTTTTTTGAATGGCCAAACAGTAAAAGTTGTGACACATTGCTTTTTATTTGGACCTTTCATCAAAAAAATGTCCACTGGTTTTCATTTTTGACTTCAAAGGTAAATTTGAACCACATTTGGCAAGACTCCATTGTTGAAGAGAGATGAACAAAAGAATTCACAATAATCCTCTATTCAAGAAATAGGCTAACCTCACTTTTTCTTTACTGGTCCATTCCTGTGAAAACATAAAATAAGAGATAGTGAAAAATGATCTTTATTACCCTCCTTCAAGTTGTGTGTCCTCTCGCCTTAGACATCTAATATGTAGACTGAGCACCAGAGAATAAGAATTGTGGAAAAATTTTCAGCTGTTGTCACTACTATTTTGTGCACCCAAATGTAAAGTTGTTTGTTTGTTTACCTTCTGTGAAACAGCTGAAGTTTATTCTCCACCTCTCTCTTAATATGTGCTAGGTCTATGTATTCCTTGTCTATGGCTCTCGCTCAAGTCAGGTTTCCCACCACCTTCAAGAGTCAGCCCAAAGTACCCTTACTGTAAGCTGTTATCTCCACCTGAAGCTCTCGACTGATAATTTCTAATCAAACTAGAGGTGGGTCAGGCCCACAATTTCTCGGTCCGGGTAGGGCTTTTTAATTTTTAATCTGGCTAAAAGTTTTAAAATACAATCCCCCCCTCCTTTTTTTTTCCACTCACCGCCCCCGGCCGACGCCTAAAGCCGGGGGATAGGCGCCCAATCCAGGGTATGCCAGGTGACAGGGAGTGTCAGGGGAGTTCGACCAGTAGGTGTCCTTGACAGCAAGGAAAGTGGTCTTGTTGTCGGGAAAGCACCAACTGTGTAATCTGTGACTTCACATTTCGGGTGGGGGTGGACGAGAGCGGACCGGGTATCTGGTCAGGCCACGGTACATATGCCGCGGTCCAATTTTCCCGGGGCGAGCTTAACCCGGACGGCCTTTCGGGGGTCCGGCCGCTCTGCTCCTCGGTGCCCGGGATGTCCGTCGGGAGTGAGTAAGGGGGGACGGGGCCGACCCGCGCTGGACACCTAGCCTCCTCAGGGACTAGTCAGGCCCCTCCTCGACCCAACCTGCCTCTTGCGGTGTTCTGATCAGTAGTCCGACAAGTACCACGAGCAGAACCCCGCTGTCCTCGGGCCAGCGGGTCAAGGGGGGGAGACCTACAGGCCAACGCCCTAGTCCGTGTGAACACAGTACCGGGTGGGATCACCATCGACTTCATTGGCAGGGGATATAAGCCCCCTCCTGACGGGGAGGGAACCCAACCCCTGACACGAGCCCGTCTAGTGTCCCTGTCATTGGAGGGGGCGCCAGTGGGGCGGTGTACTGTAATGACAGTGTATTGTTGACGACTCGCGGGAGCTGCAGCTTCAACAGCATCGCCAGGTCGGACTGTGTCGGTCTGTCTGAGCTGGGCCGGTTGCTGCATATCTCCCCTATGGCAGGTCGTGTCTGCGGCATCCGTCAGGTTCCTGTCCGTTCGTCTTTGACGTCGCTGGTTCGTCATCTGTGAGGGGGTGGGGGGTGGTGGAGCGCACCTTGTTGAGGCGTGGGAGCGCGAAGTTCAGCTAGTGTACCGTGTTTGATGAAGGCGCCGGGGGTGTTTCAATTCGTCGCGTCGGCGTGGTGCAGGGCGGTGCTATGCATTGCATTCCTTCCGCGCCGAATGTGGCGTCGGTACGGTAGGCCGTCCTGGGCCAGGATGTGTGTTGTTTGGGCGACCTTTGCTGAGTGAGGTTTCAGAGCTTGCTGGTGGCGTCGCATTGTGAGTTGGTCATCCTGTTAGAGCTTTCTCGATGGGTCAGGCCGATTTGTTGAAGGGAGTGGATCCTGCCTGTCCCTGTTTCCATGGATTGGGTATCGAGTTTCCGTCCCCGGGCTGGACCTGGTGGCAACGCTACGTAAGTGTGAAGTGAATGTGGTTGGAGGTCAAATTCCGACTTTTATTTCGTTGTAGATGTGGAGTTTGCGGGTGCCTGACCTGCTGCGTATGCAGACCTTGTATTATGAGATCCAGGGACTGGACGTTCAGATAGCCTCGTCCGAGGCGGAGTTGGCCTCCACTGAGTCCGGTCCGGAGATTGATGAAGGCGACGCTGAGAGTACAACCTGAGGTCTTACCAGATAATATCGAGGAGTTGTATGTCTTCCGAACAATAAATGTATTGAGAGGCCAATGTGTTGATTCTTTGTTTGCAGGGGCCGGTCAAGGCAGTACGGGGGTGGTGTGACCTGTCTATCCTGGTGCTTGGAGTCTTACCATTGGGCCCCTTCGTCTGACCGGCGTTGAGGAAGTGTCGGAGCGCCGACGTTGGAAGGGGTCCGTGTGGGCCCATGTGGGTTGGTCTGCCGCCATCTTCGGGCTGCTCTTCAACCCCCGGTCTTCTGGGGCCCGTCCGCCTGGTCAGGCACGTATGTTTGTAGAAGTTTCTTTTAACGTTGGCACCTGAAGGTCTCAGCTATTGCTTCTTGCAGTCTTGAGTTGGCCATTTATACTCGTTTGCTGTCGGGGTTTTCAGCCGGTGGTTGGAAAGTAGGTATATTGTATTGTATTGTATTGTATTGTATCGTTTATTGTCTAGCGCATGACAGCATGAAGACAAATTGACAGTACATGAACATTAACATGGTTTACTACAGTGTAGAATAGGTGATTGATTTGTGTTTGAATTTAGTAGTTTCATAGATGCAGAGGTGTTGCGTTTTTCATTCTTAATTTGAAGGTGGCGTGTGACATATCGGTCCAAATGAAAGGTATCGTCTCGGCGATGAGTTTAGATCGATTAATGAAGCTCGAACGGCCCACACGCTTGTGGCTCGCATCGAAAAAGTGGATTCTGTCCGGAAATCCTTCTTGGACTCCCTTTTCTCCATTTTTCCACCACCAACTGCCTCCACAATCCCAACCCATTGAATCCACAGTAGCATTTCACAAATTCCACTCATTTTCGACGTTTTTTCGTTTTGTTTAGTAACTTCTAGGCAATTTCACCCTTTTTTTCTTTTTCTTCTTCACTCTGGCACTTCCCGGAAACCACTTCACTCCAACCCAATATTTGACGACCGGGGGTGATCTGATGAGTCCGTTAAGGGTTTTGCGGGGGAAGTTGTTTCGACCCTCCCGTCTCGCACGTTCTTCCGGGGCAAGCCACCTCTACGTCATTTCCGTTGAGGCTCAGCCGTTCGGTAGGTCGTACGGATTCGTGGGTTTGTTTTGAGGAGCGAGGTTCTGTTCGACTCTTTTTCTTGTCTTTCAGTTTTGAGTTGGTCATTTATCCCCGTTTACTGCCCAGAACAGAGTTCCGCCGGGGGAGCCCTGCTGGCCAGCAGATTGAGCAGGTCTGTAGTTTTGTTCTGGGGAACGTGGTAGACCCAATCAGCGTCTTTTGTGTCTTTCAGTCGTGAGCCGGTCAACTATCCTCATTTACTGCCCAGAGCAGAGGTTCGTCGGGGAGTCCAAGTATTGCATAGACCAGGGGTGTTTCCGCGTCCAAGGTGGGTTATCGGGTTGGAGTCTGGACCCCTCGCGCGCAGTTTCTTTCTTGGGGGGTCTACCGATGAGCAGTCTCCTGTCCCTCTGGGAGAGTCGCGGACTGCTCGGGGAACTTCTTCCTCCTTCGAAGAAGAGTATGTTGGAAAGATGTCGGCCCGGATATAAAATCCAGTGTTTATAATCACGACATCAGCTTTCTGGTCCCATTTGACCACGGATTTGTCAGAGAAGTAGTGATTCGAAAATTTTAGCATCTCCCTTGGAACCTGCCAGGTGGACATTTTTCTGTGCGGGCGGCAGTTGGCATTAGTTGGGAGGCGATTCATGGTGACCTTCTTATAGGACTGTCTCGGTGACTCCTCATTAACTATCACATGCTTGGAAGCCAATGAGAGGGACTCTCACCGTCCTGGTGGATGATGTGGAGGAGGTATCTTACAGTTCTTCTTGTCCTAGTATTGTCGATAGAGGTGCAGGTATGGTTTGTCCTAGAGTCAGACGACGTCCACACATTGGCCTTGGTCCCCCTGCTGTCGTCATTGGAGTGGGGCAGAGTGGGCCCCAGTCCAGGAAGCCCTCCCCTGGAGTCATGGCTTGGATGAGAGAGTTCTATTTATTGAGGACGAGGTTCATGCCACTCGTGAAGGCTCCGCCAGGTGAGTAGCTGTTCTGACCCCCGTTCTTCCTGTGTGGTGGCAACAATGTATCTGTCCGTTTGTAGTTTTCAGGTCTGGCGTGGAGTCCAACGTCCTGAGAGCTGCCGTCCCGCCCGTGCCCGGAGTGGGCCAGAAGTCCTGGATCATCAATGGAACGTTTTCTTTGCCTGGGTGGTGCCGTTTCGGGGCCCACGGGTCATTGGTGGGATCAGTCGGGTTCGCCACTTTCCCTCGACCGGGGCTCGGGGTAACCCCTAGTGCCCGTTATGTTGCCGGGGGTTGACTGATGTGGGGCTTTGGGTCCCCCTGAGCTGTATTGTCCCACTTATTTCTTGATCAAATGGGGGAGTGAAGTGTGTATTTCATTCAATAACTATTATATACTAATATATTAAATGAATTCCACTGGTTTCCCCAGTTGAGGTGTGGCGGGGGTTAAAGGTGCCGGGCGATGTCCTCAAACAAGTCTGGTGTCCCTTGGTGCAATCATGTCTTGCGAGTACTGTCCGTCCCGATGTCGGGCTATGCAGTCTAGCATGGTCGTTCGCGTACCATACCTTGCTTTCAAGGTGAGCCTTCGAGCCGGTGCCTCTGTGTCCTCCATCATTTCCGCTAAGGGTTCCAGGAACCGTAGTACCTTGTGTAGGTCCCAGGTATATGGTTGAACCAGGTGGGTGACTTTGAGGGCTGCCAGTCTGTTGTAGTCCAGCGCCATGCAGTCCGCTATGATGTGGGACGATGTCTCGGGTTCTATACCACACAGACGACATTGTGCTGTACTGTATGTGTACGGATCCACTATGTTGGCGTGTCGACGTAGGAAGTTGTGGCCCATCAATCATCGGATGAGGATTCCTATTTCCTTACGGGAGAGTTGTAGGATTTTGCGACTAAGGCTGGCGTTCGGGGCCGGGAACCACATCTTTGTTTGCCGACAGGTGGGGTGTATTTCCCACTGGTGCGTCCAATCCCCCCATTGGGATGACTTTAGCGTGGTTTTGAGGAACGACATCGGGATCGTGTTGGTCGGGAAGGGGCCATGAGAGCGGGCCTCTCTGGCTCCCTCCTTGGCCAGCAGATCCACCCAGTTGTTCCTGTGGGACGTCGCATGCGCTTTTACCCATCGGAGGTGTGTTGGGGTAAACCCCGCAGTCAAGTTCAGCAGGCGTTTACATTCGAGCACCGTGTGGGATCTAATGTCCGTGTTGGTGAGGGCGAGGATAGCTGCCTGGCTGTCGCTGCTGATGACCAGTGCTGGGGGCCTTTCGACCGAGCCCTCCTTTCGGAGGCGGTGGTACTCTTTCAGGGCCAGTTGGATGGCTTTGACCTCTGCCAAGAAGACAGTGAAGCTGTGGCAGATGTTAACCTTGCCTTACGCCACTGAGGGATGGTCTGTCACCGAGACGTCATCTAGTCCGAGGAAGATGGCGAATCCGGCTCCTGTGCCCCAGCTCTTGTCCTTCTGGTTGTCCAGTTTACTCCCGTCCGTATATATTGAAATCATCGGTGCTGTTGGGTCTGCTCCCTCGTCTCCGTTGATGTGGATCCAGGGGTCTGATAATAGCTCCGGGAGTGGGGTGTCAATATACGATCGGAATAGGGTAGGAGTTTCCATAGCCGGGATATTTTATAATTAATATTTATAGAAGTTGAACTCATCGTAACGATTAATCCAACCTCTCTGACTTTTCTAGGCATGACTCCAATAGAAGTTGAACTCTTCGAACTGATTAATCCACAATAAAACTTCCTTAATTTTTCAGCCATTTTGACTGAATAGGGTAGGAGTTTCCATAGCCGGGATATTTTATAATTAATATTTATAGAAGTTGAACTCATCGTAACGATTAATCCAACCTCTCTGACTTTTCTAGGCATGACTCCAATAGAAGTTGAACTCTTCGAACTGATTAATCCACAATAAAACTTCCTTAATTTTTCAGCCATTTTGACTCCAATAGAAGTTGAACTCTTCGTTCGAAACGATTAATCCAAAATATTTAATTATATATTTATTATTTAAGGCGGTTTTACACCCAATGTGAATACCCTTCTAAGACTTGAAACAATCAGAAATGGAAGTGAACTACAGGATCATGTCTTTGATGCCCAGGAAATTAGGTCTAGATCCTCAGTTTTGATGAAGGTAAAAGTAGTCTGAACAGTCTCTTTGAATGAAAGTCCTGTAAGTTGAAGTGGATCATGAATCAAGGGCTATCATCACCAGAAGGTGAACCTGTGTTGCAGGGATCTCTGGAGAGTGCAATCATACAGCAGCTGTAATCCAATTCATTAATTCAGAATGGTCAAACAGATCTTTGTCAAACATGGAAAACACCATCAAAGAAGGTCCAACTTCATTACCCAAAAGGTCTTGCAGAAATTTTTTGAAAAAGTAACTTATTTTACTGGTGAAACAATTTCTGAATTACTTGGACTTTCTGAAAGACAGATTCACCAACCAAGTAAAGATGAGGTTGAAAAGCTTATCAAAGACTTGAAGGATTTCAATTTAGAGAAATCAAGCCTTAACAAGATGGTTGGAGAGAGTGGAGTGCATATCTTCTACGTTCTTCATAAGAATAGGTAGGAGCATCGGTCTAACCATCTGTGGGAGCGTCAGTCTAATAATCAGTCCAAAGATGACTGAAAAGAAAAAACTAAAAAACAACATCACGCCAACCGACCAACCAACCACTGCGTGATAATTAACGTAACCCTAGTGGGTGCTCTGGAGCAGCGGCAACACTGGCGGCTGCGGGTAATGAAGCTCAGGCTCGATCCCTGGCAGGCTCAAGAGCACTCATCACCTGGTGGTGCATGGTAGATGGTGATGCATGGTGTTGGCTTCTCACGGCAGATGGTGATGCATGACATTGGCTTTTGACATTTTGGCAGACACTCAAACTCACACTCACTCAATGTGCCGGCGGGCAATCCGACCATGCTTCTCTCTTCTCCTTACAGCCAAGGGCCAAATAGGCCCTTGAACTGAGATGGGCCGGTGGCTTGGGCTGATCTGGCAGGCAGAGGCTTGGCTGAAAAAGAATTTTCACCCTCTTTCGACATTTTGAGTATAAATCTCAGTGGCTTTTCCTGTTGAAGAGATGAAGCTGCAAGAAAGCTTCCAATTGGAAACATAGATGGAAGGCAAATTTGCTTGAGTTGATGCAGCAGCAGCAGTAGTAGTGTTTGAATCTGTAGTGAAACATTTCAAATTGATTTAAAATTTATTTTACAACTCAGTGTTTTGACTTACCATAGTCTAGAGATGGGCACTGACCCGAACCGACCTGAGCTTACTTTTGACCCGCAGTAAATAAGAGGCCGACCCGCCTCCAACCCGGGTACTTTCCGGGCAGACCCGAAGAGATTTTTTTTGACCCGAAGGGCAAAAAATTGAAAAATTTGACGTTTTTAGGGGAAATTTTCCAAATTCAAACCCAAACCATGAATGGCTGACCCGACCTGACCCACAAAAAATTGACCCGGACCCATCACTACCATAGTCTAACCTAGGGCATCTTCTTGCCTGTCTATCAAACCGCTCTTGGTCTTTAACAATAAATGACTTTACATGCTCTGGTTAGGTTAGGTGGGTTGGTTGAGTCTGGTTAGGTAACCAATAAAGTGGGCTAGGGTCGTCGTCGTAGGTTAAACGACAGTAGTCGAAATGCCAGTAGGCGAAACGACATGGTATCATTATATACATCTTTGCTCCAAAAACTAAACAACAAAGGTTTAATTGTTTTGCATTCAATGTTAAGACAAGTTTTTCCATCTTTGGTTAAAGCATTTCTGTCAGCGCCTTTTTCAATCAGAAATTTGACCATTTCAATGTGGCCCTTTTTGCAAGCATCGTGAAGGGGACTCCAACCATCAATTGATAAGGCATCAATATTTGCTTCTCGATTTAGCAATACTTCTGCAATTGCTAAATGGCCACTGTATGCAGATAGGTAAAGCGGGGTCCAATTGTCTATGTCGGGAGCTTCAATGTTAGCGGAATGTTTTAACAGTTCTTTGACACATTCTAAATTGCCAAATTGCGAGGCACTGTGGAGTGAAGTGTGACCAATGTTTGTCTTTGAATAAATTTTTGCTCCTAGTATCAGCAATTCTTTAGCAATCTCCAAGTGTCCCTCTTGAGATGCTATGTGAAGTAGTGAAAATCCTACATGTTCTTTTGCATCTTTTTCTGCTCCTTGAATCAACAGTTCTTTTACAACCTCCAAATGTCCCACTTCAGATGACATATAAAGTGGTGTAAATCCTTTATTTGTTTTTGCATCTATTTCTGCTCCTTGATTCAACAGTTCTTTAACAATCTCCAATTGTCCCTCTTGAGATGCAATATGCAGTGGTGTAAATCCATTATTTGACCTTGCTTCTATTTCTGCTCCTCATATCAGCAATTCTTTAACAACCTCCAAGTGTCCTTTATCAGATGCTGCATGAAGTGGTGTATGGCCTTTATTTGCTTTTGCATCTATTTCACCTCCTCTAATCAACAGTTCTTTGACAACCTCCAAGTGTCCCTTTTGAGATGCTATATGAAGTGTTGTAAATCCCTCATTTTCCCTTGCATCTTTCCTTGAATCAACAATTCTTTAACAACCTCCGATTGTCCCTTAAAAGATGCTGAATGAAGTGGTGTAAACCCTCCATCTGTTTTTGCATCTTTCTCTTCTCCTTGTATCAACAATTCTTTGACAACCTCCAAGTGGCCCCTTGTGAGATGCTATGTGAAGTGGTGTAAATCCCACATTTTCTTTTGCATCTACTTCTGCTCCACGATTCAACAGTTCTTTTAAAACCTCCAAGTATCCCTCTTGAGCTGCTATATGAAGTGGTGTAAATCCTTCATTTGACTTTGCATCAATTTCTGCTCCTTGAGTCAGCAGCTCTTTGACACATTCTAAATTGCAATTTTGTGAGGCAATGTGGAGTGGTGTAAATCCCTCATTTGTTTTTGCATCTTTTTCTGCTACTTGAAACAACAGTACTTTCACAACCTCTAAGTGCCCCTTTAGAGATGCCAAGTAGAGTGGTGTAGATCCCTCATTTGACTTTGCATCAATTTCTGCTCCTTGAGTCAGCAGCTCTTTGACACATTCTAAATTGCCATTTTGTGAGGCAATGTGGAGTGGTGTAAATCCTTTATTTGTTTTTGCATCTATTTCTGCTCCTCGATTCAACAGTTCTTTGACAACCTCCAAGTGGCCCTCTTGAGATGCTATGTGAAGTGGTGAAAATCCTACATTTTCTTTTGCATCTATTTCTGCTCCACGATTCAACAGTTCTTTAACAACCTCTAAGTGTCCATTTTCAGCTGCAAGATGAAGTGGTGTAAATCCTTTATTTGTTTTTGCATCTATTTCTGCTCCTCGATTCAACAGTTCTTTGACAACCTCCAAGTGGCCCTCTTGAGATGCTATGTGAAGTGGTGAAAATCCTACATTTTCTTTTGCATCTATTTCTGCTCCACGATTCAACAGTTCTTTAACAACCTCCAAGTGGCCATATAGAGATGCCAAGTAGAGTGGTGTAGCTCCCTCATTTGCCCTTGCATCTATTTCTGCTCCACAATTCAACAGTTCTTTGACAACCTCCAAGTGTCCCTCTTGAGATACAAAATGAAGTGGAGTAAACCCTCTACTTGACTTTGGTTCTTTTTCTGCTCCTTTATTCAACAGTTCTTTGACACATCCCACGTCACCATATCGAGCAGCAGCATGTAGTGGTGTAACTCCATAGTGACTTTTGGCATTAATTTTAGGTTTCAACTCAAAAACTAATTCAAGAGACTTTGCGTTCCCTGAAATACAAACTTCATGAAGAATGGTTCTACCATAAAAATTCCTGATGTTTTCATATGGAAATGCTTTCAACAATATCTTCAAGAGTTCTTCATATCCCAACTTAGCAGCAAAGTGTAAAGGCGTTGTTGAAAAGAACTTTGGTTCAGAATCTCTGAGGCTGTTGTATTCAAAGAACTTATAGATAAAACTGGGTTTCCTTCTTTCCATAATCATTTTGCACAATCCAATAGTTTCTTCTTCTCCTTGTTCATCACTGTTGACAACTATTTCCGTCATGAGCTCAAAGATGTCATTCATAGATAGACAGCCTAAAATTGTCTCTTGGTCCTGCTCAGTCAAATCTTTTAACTTTCTGGCAATCAACTTTAGCTTCGTGTCGCCATTTTGGTCTCTTCCGGCAGGCTGGAGCCCCATGTAAAAGCCGATTATCATTTTTAGATTCACTGATGTCTCATTCAGCTTTGATTCAGGCCTTGGAAGTTGTGGTAGATGGTAGTCTATCCAGTTTGAGTGAGCTGTTCTTGAACTTTGATCCAAAAGGTCATGCTGTCCTCCCTTAAGATATAACTTCAAAAATTCATCATAAGGCTCTTCATCTTGCCTTCCTTCAAGAATCTCGGCCATAATTTTTGGTTCGAGAACGTGCAATATAGTTTGCCCGGTCAGTCTATTCTGTTTGTTGATATGGTCAGGATTATCATGCAGCCAATCCAAAAGAACATCTTTGAATTGAAGTGGACTTTCAATGACATCTAGGTAATGAATAGACTGCTGGATCTTTCTTTTTTGCTTTGGAAAGCAGGACTTGAAGCAGGTTTTAGTTTTCAGTAGTTTTCCATAGTTCAACAAACTTGAAAAGCTTATTCCGGCTGAAAGTTTTAAGACCACACAAGCAGCCAAAAGAGGAATTATTATCTGCTGCAAAACATCTGTTGGTTCCTCATTTTTCTCACAGAGTCGAACAATAGGTTTTGCAGGACCCAAGTTTAGTCCATTGTAATTTCCATAAAGAATTTCAATCTTCTCATACTTTTGTTTTGTAAAATTTTGAGGCATGCAATTTAAAATAGAAAAGTCATCATCACTCCTCATGTCTTTAAGAATTAGGTGAATAGCTAAACCTATGCAAGTGGATCCAGCAACAATGGTAGAGATAATGTTTGAAACGAGTTGGATTTTTACTGTACTCTTCACAACTAAAGTGTTGATAATCCAAGAAAACAAGGCTGAGAGCCACAGTTTTTCAGTGATCTCTCTTTTCAGGGCGTCAATGTGACCGTCTTCAATCTTGCAACTTCTTTCCAACTCACTTTTTAGTTGCACCGATTGTTTCGAATTGTACACCAAGCTAGATACGATTATAATGATTACAACAGCAGCCACAATCCAAGGACATCCATTCACTTTTGAGAAAAAGCACAGGAATGTGATGAAAGTCACGGAGGCAAACGCGCCCAAGTATGCGCATAATCCTATGGGGCCAAGGAGGAAAGTCAACGTGTCCTCTTCTTTCTCTTCTGCCACCCTTTGCGTAAAGAAAATATCAAAGGATCCATATCCAAGAGACAAAAAGCTCGTGACAACTCCAAATGTTGTCTTGCCACCTAATCAATAAAAGTTATGGATTAACTGATTCTCAATTGCATGGAAAGCTTTAAGTATTACTCATGTTTCCTGTGACGAGGAAGATGTAGAGCTGAAGAATGAGTTGCGGAGCAGACTCAAAAATGCTTTCAGAAATGGATATCTCAGAAGCTCTTGATTTGATTGAGGACACCAAATACTTGTTTTGCAGATTGGTAGTGTCCATATTGCAAAGCCCAATGAGCAATCTCAAATTGCTAGAGAAAAAAATTGTCATAAAAATGAGACTTATTGATGGGAAAAGTCATGCTGCAAGTACCTTATTGACTGCAATAGTGGGAGGTGACAAAGATTATCAAAAAAATCATTCCCAAATTTCAAGACATTCTTCCTTAAGTTTATGCATTTGTTCGGGTTAGATCCTTCAGACTTCGCAGAGACAACTATTTTCACACTAGTCAGAAAGTTTT
>Ga0194118_10002132_pt1 | contig 25860 bp, 18 predicted proteins | sample TA2MahsurfametaG_2_FD_148662 | JGI IMG/M metagenome (GOLD analysis project Ga0194118, IMG submission 148662) | Freshwater microbial communities from Lake Tanganyika, Tanzania - TA2015013 Mahale N5 surface | ecosystem: Environmental > Aquatic > Freshwater > Lake | place: Tanzania: Lake...
GCACAAAGCCGCACACAGCCACACACAGCCGCACACAGCCGCACACAGCCACAAACGACCTCACCGCCCCAGAAGTCCGAGCACCAGTTTGGCAACGGTCTCGGGATCTTCCTCATGAGCCAGATGGCCGAGGTCGCGCAGAACGTGGCACTTCGCCTGCGGCACCCGAACCACGATGCGGCGAAGCTCGGAGGCGGGCACTGTGGTGTCGCGACTCCCGGCGATCAGCTCGAGCCTTCCCTGGTAGCCGGCGAGCCGGTGGGCAAATCCGGCGAGGTCCCAGCGCGCCATCATCTCCATCACTGCGGCCACATGCCCAGGGTCTGATGCAAGCCTGCGATACCAATGCACCTCGGCCGGCCCGAGCTGCGAACCGGTGCTTTCAAGCAGCCGATCGACAACGTCGCTCCGGGCCGAACGCCAAGCTGAAAAACGTGCAAGTCCCGGAACGAACTGAAGCAATTGCGCTGCGGGTGCATACAGCTTTCCGCCGAGCCCTGCGAGGGGAAGCAAGGCGCCGTTGAGACTCAACACCCGCACCGCAGAGCTGTTCAGTGCCATCGACACGGCAAGCGCAGCTCCTGCCGAGTGCCCGACGATAACCTCCGGCGCCACGCCAAGCGCGCGCAGGAGCGCGAGGAGCTTGCCCGCCATGGTCGTCATCGCCATGTCTTCGCGCCTGGCGCCAAAGGTCCAGCCGTGGCCCGGCAGATCAGGCATCAGGACCTGGCAATGCCGCGCGAGGCGCGGCGCAAGTCCGCTCCAGCTGTGGGTTGAGGAAAAGGTGCCGTGGAGCAGCAGCACCGTCGGCCCTGCAGCGGGTTCGCCGAGCCGCTGGACGTGCCAACTCAACCCCGCGCATTCGACGCGAGTGCTCGCCGCCCGCAAGGGCCAGTCCGCCCCCTCGCGTTCCCACTGCCATCCGCATGGGTAACCTTCCATGGCGGCCCGGTTGCCCAAGGCAGCAGACGACACGCGCAGGCCCTGGCTCAGGTGACTGTGGCGGTCCGGCTCGAGCGGGCAGGTGCTGCCCGCGCCTGCGTCGGCGACATTCCCCGGGCCAGCGCGTGGATGCCCGCCGCATCGGCGTAGGGCAGCGCCATGTACTGCGCTCCCATGCGCTCTGCAAGCTCCTGCGCTTGCCTGGATGGGCGCGGAGCGGTGTCGACCCAGGCAAGCCGCGCCACGCCCGAGGCAACCCGGCGCAGGCCACACGCGCGCTCCAGCGCATCGGCCATCGCCTGCTCGCGTCCAGGCCTTCCACGCACGTCAACATTTGCCTTGCCATCGCTCAGCACCACGAGTTGCACCCGCTGGCCCTTGCGGCGCAAGGCATCGATCAGGCGGGCCCCCTGCTCGAGCGCGAGCGCGAGCGGCGTGCCGCCTCCGCCCGGCAAGGCTGCCAAACGACGCTTGGCGCGCACCAGCGAACGGGTTGGCGGCAGGAGAATCTCGGCGTGGTCCAGCCGGAAAGCGATGACGGCCACTTCATCTCTTCGAACATAACATTCGGCGAGAAGGAGCTCGACAGCACCCTTGACTTCGGCGAGTCGGTGCAGTGCCGCAGAACCCGAGGCATCCACCACAAAGACCGTGGTTGACTGGCGGCGCTGCGCATAGCGATTGACGCGCAGATCCTCCGGTGCAACGCTCAGACCGCATGGGGGAGCCTCATCGGCGAACCCCTCCCGCTTACGCAGCAACTGCCAGGGCGCGGCGGCGCGCAAGGTCGCAACCAGGTTGATCCGGGTACGGCCACCCGGCAAGCCGGCACGAACATTGAGCACCCGGCCACGCAAGCCTCCGGGCGCCCAGTCGCAGGAGCGACCCGCAGAGGCAACGCGCTGGGCATGGGCGCGCGTGAAGTCGCCACGCTGCCAGAGGGCCCGTAATGCCGGCGGGAGAAGCGCCTGGCTCGCCGCAAGCAGCATGGCCTGCGCAAGTAGCGCATCAACTCTGCGACGCAGTTCGTGTTCATCGCTGCGGCTGGGCGACACAGGGTTGGCCTCGAGCGGTTCAACCCTGGACGACTCAGCCGCAGTGGCTTGAGCCTGCCCGGAATCGGCTTCGGCGTGCGCGACAGATTCGCCCGATTCAACGGGTGCGGAAGTATCGGAGGCTTCAGAAGTTTCGGAAGCTTCAGAAGTTTCGCAAGGTTCGGAAGGTTCGCAGGATCTGGACGTTTCGGAAGATTCGACAACCTGGCCAGCCTCGGCCTGTCCGGCGTCGCCCAGCCCGGGCAATCGCGTAGCCCGTGGCACGAGAACCATCGCGATCGCCTGCGCCAGGTCTTCGCGGCGAATCCGCATCGGGCTGCGTTTCTCCGCCGCAGCAGGATCGGGATGTTCATGCGCCGAGCGCAGCGCTGCGATTGCGCGCGCAGCGCGCACCGTAAAGCCAAGAATCCGAAGGTCATCCACCCCGAGTTGCGCTGCAGCCTGAGCCACCGCCCGAAAGTCGTGGTCGCGAAGCGCCGTGCTGCCCAGCAGGCGCTGCGCCGGAGCTACGCAGGCGGCGATCGCACAAAGCGCCACGGCCGTGTCGGGCAGCGCATCCGCGGCTGCCTCCTGGAGGTGAAATGCAACCCGGCTGCAGAGGAGCGCTGGCGGGCCAGGCTCGTCGTAGAGCGACTCGTCGAGCATCACGAGCGCAAAGGTGGAGCGTTTGCCGGTGCAACCGGGTACCGAACCGGTATCGAGTGCCTGGGCAAGCGGGCCTGCGAGTTCGCCGGCGAGCCGGTCGGCCATACGCGCAAGAAGCACGCCGCCCGCCGCCTGCGCGATCAAGCCCTCGCGCCACACTGGGGAGGACTGCACGAGACTTGCGGTCCAGTCCAAACCGCCGAGCAGACGCTCGGGCTCGGCATGGTGCGGCAAACGCACAAAGGGGCCCAGCGCGGAGGCAAGGGCGCGAAAACCCTCGAGCCACACGCTGCGCGAAGGGCTCGGGCGTGCCTGAAGCCGCAATCCGCCAAGGCCCGCCGGATCGACCAGCACGAGTGCGGCTGCAAGGTCGCAAACCGGCATCTCCCGCGTCCTTTCGCGCGGCACTGCGGTGTCCGGCAAGACTCAACCCGGTGCAAGTTCGCGCAGCGCCCGCGCGATCACGGTGGCACTGGCGGTTTCCTCCAGGGGGCTGCGCCGCAACCGGTGACTCAGTACGCTCGGGGCAACCAGACGTACCTCCTCGATGGAGCAGGGCTTGCGACCGCGCAGGGCAGCGAGGGCCCGGGCTGCCCGCATCAGTCCGAGTTCACCGCGCAAACCATCGGTGCCGAGTTTCATGCAAAGACTCGCCGCGTAGCGAACCACCGGATCGGCCACCTCGGCAACAGCGAGGCGCTTGCGGGCACCAACAATCAGCTTGCGCAGCGCCTGCTGTTGCGTTTCGAAGCGCGCACAAAAACCCTCCGGGTCGCGGTCGAAGGCATCGCGACGCCGCAGCACTTCGATTCGGGTTTCGAGATCGCCCGGCGTGCGCACCTCCACCGAGAGGCCGAAGCGGTCGAGCAGCTGGGGGCGCAACTCGCCCTCCTCAGGATTGCCGCTCCCCACCAGGACGAAACGCGCCGGGTGGCGCACGCTCATCCCTTCGCGCTCGACCAGATTCTCGCCCGAGGCGGCCACATCGAGCAGCAGATCAACGAGATGATCCTCAAGCAGGTTCACTTCGTCGACATACAGGAACCCGCGGTTGGCGCGGGCGAGCAAACCCGGTTCGAAGGCCTTGAGTCCCTCGCGCAGCGCCTTGTGCAGGTCGAGCGCACCAACAACGCGGTCTTCGGTTGCACCAAGCGGCAGATCCACCACCGGAACCGGCGCGACCACCGCAGGCGGTTTCGCAGAGCTTTCGCACTGCGCGCAGACCCGCGCCACCGATCGTGGATCGCAGTTGTAGGGACACGCCTGCACAACCTGCATCGGCGGAAGCAACGCCGCGAGGGAGCGTACCGCAGTGGACTTGCCGGTTCCCCGGTCGCCGAACACGAGCACGCCGCCAACGCTCGGGTCGACGGCGGCAATCAGCAGCGCCTGCTTCATTTCGTCCTGACCGACGAGCGCAGAAAATGGGTAGACGGGTTTCATCGACAAGGTTGGGGCAGGGTAGGCGGTGAGACAAACGCCAGGAGGGCACGCTGCGAGACGGTCCCCCCGGTCATGTTACCCGGGACGCTGCGGAAGGTTCCCGCCAGGCGGGGTTGATGCGCTGGGTGAGTAGGTGGTCGCGCCATCGCCCGCCCACCCGCAGGTAGTTGCGCGCCACACCGATGTCCTCGAATCCACTGGCGCGCAGGACGCGCAGGCTTGCCGCATTCTCCGGAAGCACCGAGGCCTGAAGGCGGTGCAGGTTCACCTCCTGCCCGAAAGCGAAACGCAGGGTCGCAGTGAGCGCTTCGCGCATCAACCCCCGCCCCTGGTGCGCCGCGTCGATCGCGTAGCCGAGCCGACCCGAGTGAAACGCCCCGGCGCTGAGCGCGTCCAGCTTGATCCAGCCCACCAGGGTTTGCGGTGGATCCCGCAGGCGGATCCACAGGCGCAGCAACTCACCCTGAGCCCAGCCGCGCGCCTCCGAGGCGAGCAGATCGAGGGCAAAGTCGGCGCTGAGTTCCTCCCGTGCAACCACCGGGTTCCAGCGTGCAAAGTGTTCGTGGTTGCGGGCAAGGAGGTCGAAAATCTCGAGCGTGTCGGCGGACTCGCCGGGCGCAAGCCGCAAGCGCCCGGTTTCGAGGATCCTGCGCGGCGGCGCTTCGATCGGCATTTGCGGCTCGCCCCAACCTTGCGCCTCGAGCGCCTCAGCCTTGCGCCTCGAGCGCCTCAACCCTGAGGCAGCCCGGATCCCGGACGAAGGCCTCGAGTGCGTCGGCAAGCGCCAGCGAATGGCCGAGCACCGTATGCCATCGTTGCATCCGGGTACGCGGATCGTGTGCGAATCGTTCGAAATCGCCCCGATCGGGAATGCGCCCATCCGGCAATTGCGCGATCCAGTCCCGGGCCGGGGCAAGCACCACAACATTGTCGAGTTCCGGGCCCGCGCGGTGTCGCGATGCCCAGGCCTTGTCGAGCCAGCCCGGAATGAGCATCGGGTGGAAGTGCGGATAGAGGACAAGACCCGGGCGCAGCCCACGATAATCGAGGTGCAGATGGTAGTCGGTGAGGCCGCCATCCCAGTGCGGACCTGCGGGCGCACCCGCAATGTCGTGCACCGGATCGAGCACCATCGGAATCGAACAGGAAGCCTGCATCGCGGGCAGCACATTGGCCAGGGTGAGCTCAACCTGATGATGCGGGTAGTCGCGCCAGTCGATCCCCGGGGGATGCGGGGGACTTCGAGGAGGACTCCGAGGGGGACCTGGCGGGGTGTGCCGCGCGGCGGGAAGAAAGACGACGCGCCGCAGAAAGCCGGCAAGCGCGCGGCGTGCGATGGCGTTAGCGACCCAAGCCGCGGCGAAGGCCGCAGCGAGCGCGCGTGACCCTGCCTGCGCAGCAGAGCCCAGCAATCCCACCCCAAGCGAAGTGAGTACATGCAGGCGGTAGCGGGGATGCTCCACGAGTTGCGGCAGGGAGGGTCCGAAGAAGTGCGCAAGCCCCCAGGCAAAGGAGGCACTCACCTCGGAAGGATCGGGTCTACGACGGCCAGGCGCAATCCGATAGTCCTGCCCGATGTAGGCCTCGCTGAAGGCCCTGAGCCTGGCCGCCGGATCGGTACAGCAGGCCGCCGCGAGCCGCCAGCAGCCGATCGAGGCACCGATCAGGTCCACCGGCTGGGATGCGCGCAGCAGGAATTCGCCGAAAACATACTGGTCGATCGGTCCCAGGATCAACCCTTTCGGCCCACCCGCAGCGGCCGCAACCGCCACGATCTGCTCGGGCCGGAGTCCTTCCTCGCTCAGCCTGCGCCGGGCAAAAGGCCCGGCGATCACCCGCAGGCACGCCGAGGGGGAAAGCGGGATGGAAATCTGAGCCATGGGCCGGCTTGGATCGTTGCACCAGTGATGCGCAGCAAAGCGTGGGAAAGCGGCAAAAAGCGGGGATCCCCGGCAGGCTAAGAAGTCTATTGCCGGCCACATGGGACTTGCCCAAGTGTGCCAGCACCGGAGCGAAACGCCGTTCCCGGCGCTGAATGCACTGGCGGTTCACAATAGGCGAGTGAACCATTCGGCTCCCACACCGATGCCGTTGCGCGCACTGGGCGTGACGCTGGCAGCGCAAATCGTGACTACTGCGTCTTTGAGCGCCCCTGCGGTGCTTGCACCGCTTGCCGCACCTGCGCTTGGGCAATCGCCTGAGCGGATCGGCTGGTTCACAGGCCTCGCCTACTTCACTGCGATGTTCGCGGGCCTTTTCGCAGGTCAGGCTGTGGCGCGTCGCGGCGCAATCCGTCTCACCCAGGCTGCGGTGCTGGCAAGCGCCCTCGGACTCGCACTGGTGAGTGCGCAGTCCATCGGGCTGGTCCTTCCTGCGGCGATCATGATCGGCCTCGCCTACGGCAGCACCAATCCGGCAGCCGCCGATCTGCTCGCCCGCCACACTCCGGCCCACCGGCGGGGTCTCTACTTTTCGCTCAAGCAGACCGGAGTACCACTGGGTGTTGCGCTTGCAGGTTTTGCGGTTTCTGCCCTGCTTCCATGGTTTTCCTGGTCGGAGAGCGCTGCTTTGCTCGCCCTGCCCTGCCTTGCGGTGGCGCTGCTGAGCGAGCCTGCGCGTCGCGGGCTCGAGGCGCGTGCAGCGCAGGCGCCCGGTCGTATCGACCAGACCCAGGCTTCACCGCTGGCCGTTGTGCTGAGGGATCCGCGACTGCGCATCCTCGGGCTCATCTCGTTTGCCTACGCTGGCACGCAGGTCTGCTTTGTGACCTTCCTCGTAAGCTATCTCCATCTGGAACTTGCGCAGCCCATCGCCACCGCAGCGCTTATGTTGTCGGCCTCGCAACTGGTCAGTACGCTCGCGCGGGTGGCCTGGGGCTATGTGTCGGATCGATGGATCCAGCCTTCGGTGCTGCTTGGTCTGCTCGGCCTCACAACCGCTCTGGGCATGCTGACGCTGGCGATCCTTCCTGCCGGATCCGGAGGGATGACGGTTGCAGCGGTAACCGCCGGCTGCGCGGCAACCGCGGTTGCGTGGAACGGCGTGTTCTTTGCCGAGGTCTCGTATCGGTCTCCTCCCGACCAGATCGCACAGGTGAACGGCGGCACCCAGTTCATGACCTTCTGCGGAGCGATGCTGGGACCGATTCTCTTCGGACTGGGGGTAGGCGCAGGCCTCGACTACCGGATCGCGATCGCCTGCTGCGGCATCTTGCCGCTGGCCGCCGGAGGCGGACTGCTCATCGCAGAGCGACGGCGCTGAGCCTCGGGTTGAAGCTGCGGGCCTCAGGCTGCGGACTTCAGGCTGCGGACTTCAGGCTGCGGGCCTCAGGCTGCGCGCGTCGCGATCAAGGCGCCACGCGCAGCTGCCAGGCGTCAGGCACCAAGCGCCCTTCGCAGCGCGGATGCGCAAAGGCTCACCGCGGTCCTCGCCTCATCGATCACCCTGGTCATCGTTACGAACCCGTGAATCTGGCGCTCGAAACACACATACTGCGCCGGAGTGCCTGCGGCCGAGAGCCGATCTGCGTACTGCCGTCCCTCATCGCGCAAGGGATCGAACCCGGCCGTGAGAATCAGCGCGGGCGCAAGCCCCGCGTGCGAGCGGGCGCAAAGCGGCGAAGCCATCCAGCCCTTGATCACCTCTCGCGGCTGGTCCTCACCCATGTATTGCCGCATGAACCACGCCATGGCACGGCTGGTGAGGAGGTAGCCCTCACCGTTGGTGGTCATCGACGCAGTTTCGGCGAGCATCTCGGTGGCTGGATAAATGAGCAGCTGGAACCGGATCGAGGGGATCGTGGTCGATGCGGACCCCGTCTCCGGGGTTCCCGCCCCATCACGGGCCATCAGACTGATCACCGCAGCCAGATTGCCCCCGGCGCTGTCGCCGCCGACCGCGAGCCTTTCGCTGTCCATCCCCAGATCGGCGCCGTGCGCAGCGATCCAGCGGGTTGCCGCCCAGCAATCGTCGACGGCAGCCGGATAGCGGAATTCAGGGCCCATTCGGTACTCTACCGAGACGACCGCGCACCCCGACTCGCGCGAGAGCTGCCTGCACAACACATCGTGAGTGTCGAGATCGCCGATCGTCCAGCCTCCGCCGTGGAAGTAGACGAGTGCCGGCAGAGCGGTGGAGGGCAAGGCATCGCGGGGGCGATAGGCGCGCATCGGAATGGGGCCGTGCGGCCCGGGAGCACTGAGCGGCAAGGTGGCGAGATCGGGGGGCGGCGGCTCCTGCGTGAAGGTCCTTCGCTCGCGATACGCCTCGCGGGCTTCCGCAGGGGTTTGTTGCCACACGGGTGGGACAGCGGCTTTCTCGATCAGATCGAGTAGCGCTCGGGCCTGAGGATCCAGCATCATCAAAAACCTCCCTACGATTCATGGTGACCCCGGGGCATGGCACCCGGAGCGCCAAAGCCTCCACCTTCCGGTATTTTCGCGGATTGCACTGGCCTGCACGACCCCTCTTCCAGCGCATTTCGCGCGGCGAAGCCTCCGAGGGGGCTTGCGCGCATGGCGTCCAGCCTTCCGTGACCGGACTGCAAACCTTTGCCCTCAGAGCTGAAACTGCAGTCGCGCGAGCCGCGCGTAGAGTCCGTCTGCGGCCATCAGCGCCTCGTGCGTGCCCTCCTCCACGATGCAACCCTCGTCCATCACCACGATCCGGTGCGCCTTGCGCACGGTGGCAAGCCGATGCGCAATCACCAGACAGCTGCGGCCAGGCAACCAGCGGTCGAGGGTGTCCTGCACGAGCAACTCGGACTCCGCATCGAGCGCCGAAGTCGCCTCATCGAGGAGCAGCAGCTGGGGTTGCCTGAGGATCGCGCGCGCGATCGCGATGCGCTGACGCTGCCCACCTGAAAGCCGCACACCGCGCTCGCCCAACTCGGTCTGGTAGCTCTGGGGCAGCGCCTCGATGAAGGCATCGGCATGGGCCATACGCGCGGCTTCGAAGACCTCCCCGTCGCTCGCCTCGAGTGCTCCGTAGCGGATGTTCTCCAGCGCCGAACCCGAAAAGAGCACAGGGTCCTGCGGCACCCAGGCGATGCATGCCCGCACCGCCTCGGCATGCGCATGAGGATCGAGTCCCAACACCCGGATCTCGCCCTCGGATGGGGGATAGAGGCCGAGAAGGAGCTGAAACACGGTGCTCTTGCCCGCTCCTGAGGGTCCCACGAGGGCAACGGTCTCGCCTTCGTGGACACGCAGACTCACGCCACCGAGCACCGCAGTCCCGGGCCGCGACGGGTAGCTGAAGACCACCCGGTCAAGCGCTGCAACCGTCGTGCGCAATCGCTGCGGGGGATCCGCGGCCGCGCCCGCGCCAGCGCCCGCGCCCGGCACGCGCGGTTCCTCGAGCAGTTCCCCGAGCCGTTCCGCTGCCCCAGCCGCGCGCTGGAGATCACCGAACACTTCCGAGAGCGCGCCCATCGACCCGGCCACGAGCGCGGCATAGAACACGAACTGCGCCAATTCTCCGGCCGTGATCCGCTGGCTTACAACCGCCTGCGCACCAAGCCAGAGGTTGAACACGATCACGCTGAAACTGAGCAGGATCGCGAGTGCGGTGAGGCCTGCCCGAAGACGGTTACGGCGCATCGCAGCCACAAGCGCGCGCTCGACCTCGTGACCGTAACGCTGCGCTTCGTGGGCTTCGCGAACGTAGGCCTGTACGAGGTGGATCGCCGAGAGCCGCTCGCCTGCGCGCGCCGCGCTGTCGGCGAGGCGATCCTGACTGTCACGCGAGAGACGGCGCACCCTTCGCCCAGTCGCCCACAGCGGGAGGACAACCACGATCAGAAGGCCGATCAAGACCACCGCAAGCCGGGGGCTTGTCACCACCATCATCAGGAGCGCACCGAACAGGAGGAGCGTGGAGCGCAGTGCCATCGAGATGCTGGTCCCCACCAGAGTCTGGACCAGCGCAGTGTCGGCGGTGAGGCGCGATAGCACTTCGCCGGTGCGCAAGGTCTCGAAGAACTGCGGCCGCTGGCGCAGAACCCTCGAAAATACCGCCTTGCGAAGATCGGCGGTGATGCGTTCGCCGAGCCACGCCATCCAGTAAAAACGCAGGGCAGTCGACACTCCCAGCACGCACGCCAGGGCGAGCAGCACCAGGAAACGCCAGTTGAGATCGTCTGCGCCGAAGCCAGCGTCGATCAGCGAGCGAAACGCGAGCGGCACCGCGAGCATTGCACCTGCAGCCAAGGTCAGAAAGACAAAGGCGAGCGCCCAGTGCCCTCGGTAGGCGAGAACGAAGGGCCTGATTGCATCCAGCGGGGCAAGACTCGAGGGCATCGCTTGCGGGAGTCCTCAGGCTACTTTCAGCGCTCCCAGGGCGCTATCCGGCGCGCCTGCCGCAGATCGGATGTTGCAGGGCCTTGCTCGAGGTTGACACCGTTGCTTGGGGCGATTTCGCCCGCCTTGACCGAATCGACCCCGGGGTTGGCGCGTGCAGCCAGGTCATCGGTGCGGGCCAGACGCGCCAGCGCTGCGTGCGCGATCCAGTATGCATCCACTTCGAAGAAGTCACGCAATTCGGCCCGCGTGTCGCTGCGTCCGAACCCATCGGTGCCCAGGGTGGTCATGGCGCCGGGCTGCGGCAGGTAGGCACGGATCTGCTCGGGAACCGCGCGCACATAGTCGGACACTGCGATCACCACGGGCGCGTCCCTTCCCAGTTGCTGCGCAAGCCAGGTTCGCGGAGCCCTCTCACCGCCCGACTCCGCCGGCTGCAAGGCGGCAAGTCCGAGGCGCTCTTCGCGTTCGGCTCTCATGCCTTCACGCGCGAGGATGCTCCAGGAGGTGACGCTGAACACCTCGGAGTCGATCCCGAGCGCAGCGAGCATGTTGGCCGCGAGGAGCGCCTGATGGACCATGGGTCCGGAGGCAAGCAGCCGCACCGGCGCACCGGCACCCGCCTCCGCGGCTCGCTGCCCTGCACGAGCCTGCGCGGAAACCTTGCGCAGCAGGTGCATTCCCCGGAGCACGCCCTCCGGATCGTCGATTGGCTGCTGCGCAAGCGCCTCGTTGGTGAGCGTGAGGTAGTAGAAGACGTCGTGCTCAACTTCGAGCATCTGACGCATCCCGGCCTCGAGGATGATCGCCAGTTCCTGCGCATACGCCGGGTCGTAGGCACGGCAGTTGGGAATCGTTGCCGCCACCAGATGCGAGGAACCGTCCTGATGTTGCAGCCCCTCGCCCGAAAGCGTGGTGCGGCCCGAGGTGGCGCCGATCAGAAAGCCGCGGGCACGCTGATCGGCCGCAGCCCAGATCTGATCACCCACGCGCTGAAAACCAAAGACCGAGTAGTAGATGTAGAAGGGGAGCATCGGCAGCCCATGCACTGCGTAGCTGGTTGCCGCTGCGGTCCAGGAGGCCAGCGCTCCAGCCTCGCTGATACCCTCCTCGAGGATCTGGCCGTCGCGCGCCTCGCGGTAGTGCAGTACCGAGCCGATGTCTTCGGGCTCGTAGCGCTGTCCCATCGACGAATAGATTCCCACCTGCCGAAAAAGTGCCGCCATCCCGAAGGTTCGCGCCTCATCGGCCACGATCGGCACCAGCCGAGGGCCGAGCGCGCGGTCCTTGAGCAGATTGCCCAGCATGCGTACAAAGGCGAGGGTGTTGGACATCTCCCTCCCGGCCTCGGTCCAGGCAAAAGCAGCCCACTGGGTGCGGTCGGGCACGGTGAGCGGACGCGACACCACGCACCGCGAGGGCAACGCACCGCCAAGCGCCCTACGACGTTCGCGCAGGTAGCGCAATTCCGGGCTGTCTTCTCCCGGCTCGATCAACCGCATCGCGCGAGCGTCGTCGTCGCTGAGCGGCAGGTGAAAACGGTCGCGGAAGGCGATCAGCGCATCCTCGTCCATCTTCTTTTGCGAATGCGTGGTCATCCTGCCCTGCCCGGCCTGACCCATCCCGAAGCCCTTCTTGGTGTGTGCGAGGATCACAACCGGTTGTCCCTGATGGCGGACCGCATGCCAGTAGGCCGCGTGAATCTTCACCACGTCGTGACCGCCCCGTCGGAGTCGGTCGATCTGCGCGTCGCTCAGGTCGGCCACCATGTCGCTGAGCGCAGGATGCTGACCGAAGAAGGCGCGACGGTTGAAGGCCCCGTCCTTGGCCGCATAGGTCTGGAACTGACCATCCACCGTGTTGGCAAAGGCCTTGAGGAGTTCCCCTCCGTGGTCCTTGGCAAAGAGCGCATCCCAATCGCTTCCCCAGACCACCTTGACCACTTTCCAGCCCGCCCCGCTGAAGAGCGATTCGAGCTCATCGATGATGCGACCGTTGCCACGCACCGGGCCGTCGAGTCGCTGGAGGTTGCAGTTGATCACGAAGATCAGGTTGTCGAGTCGTTCGCGTGCCGCCAGCGTGAGCGCCGACATCGACTCGGGCTCGTCCATCTCGCCATCACCGAAGATTCCCCACACTTTGCGCTGTCCATGACCATCGTCGAGCAGGCCTCGGTGCTGGAGGTAGCGCAGAAAGCGCGCCTGGTAGATCGCGCTGATCGGGCCGATGCCCATCGATCCGGTGGGAAACTGCCAGAAGTCCGGCATCAGCCAGGGATGCGGGTAGGAACTCAGCCCCCGCGCGCCCACGCGCTGCGCCGAGATCTCGCGCCTGAAATGCTCGAGGTCCCTGCGCGCAAGCCGTCCCTCGAGAAAGGCGCGGGCGTAGATGCCCGGCGCCGAATGCGGCTGCGCATAGAGCAAGTCCGCCCCCTGGGGCGCGTCGGCACCGCGAAAGAAGTGGTTGAAACCCACCTCGAAGAGATCGGCGGCGGAAGCGTAGCTCGCGATGTGTCCGCCGAGCTCGGCGTCGGCGGCGTTGGCCCTGGCCACCATCGCCAGCGCATTCCAGCGCATCGTGGAGGCAAGCCGCTCCTCCATCGAAAGATCGCCCGGGTAGACCGGCTGCTCGTGCTGCTCGATGCTGTTGGCATAAGGGCTGATGCGCGGTGCCCGCCAGTGCAGTGGCGAGCGCAAAGCCAGTTCCGCCAGCCGATCCAGCAGGAACCTGGCCCGCTCGAGACCCTGCTGCGCAATCACCGCCCGCAGCGCATCGATCCATTCGTGCGTTTCCTCAGGGTCGGGATCCGCAACGGCACTGCCCCGCGTTTGGACCTTGGGGTCTCCCGTGGTGCCCGACTCCGCAGCCTCCGAGGGTACACGCACGCTCTGCGCGCTACGTTCCGGCACCATCTGCTGCAGTGGTGGGCACAAGGCGTCGTTCATGGTTGTGGGGTTCAGGGCTTGGGTTCCGGGGGCTTGGCGGCCTGGGGCTTGGCCGGGGGGGCCGGTTGAGCCAGCACAGCGCTATCCGCTGTACGCCTCAATCCTGCGCGCAACCCTGGTCCGCGACGGTCCTGAAATCGGCGGGGAGCACCACTTCCAGCAACTCGAGGTCGTCACTGTGCTCAAGTTCGCGATGCCGGATGCCCGGGGGCTGGTGCACACAGCTGCCCGCTTCGAGCCTTACCTCGCCTACGCCCTCGTATTCGAAACGCACCCAGCCCCGCAGTACATACACCATCTGAAATCCCACATCGTGATGGTGCCAGGCGGGGTGCGCGTGAGTGCCCGGCCTTGCGCGTATCAGATGGGCGACCGCAGCGCCACCGGTGGACGCGCGAATGCCCAGATCCTTGTAGAGAAAAAAAGGCCGAAGGCCGTCGCTCTCGAAAGCGGTGTCGCCTGCATGCACAACACTGAATCGCGGCTCAGTGGTTGTCACGTGGAAGCCCCTTGCTGGTGGAAATGCGCTGGTATTTCACAGCGAAGTCCAGACACGCGCCTGTGGAGAGCTGGCCGACATGGGCGCGCTGCAACTCCTGCCAGGGCGTCTGGTGCTCGAGTTGTGCCGGCCTCCACGTGGCACGGCGCGATGCGAGCTCCACCTCGCCCACCAGCATGTTGGCGGTGCGCCGCGCAAGGTCGATACGCACCCTGTCACCGGTCCTGAGGAGCGCCAGGCCTCCACCAAGCGCAGATTCGGGTGAGGCATTGAGAATCGAGGGCGACGCCGAGGTGCCCGACTGGCGACCATCGCCCACGCAGGGCAGCAGCGTGATCCCCTGACGTACCAGTGCATCGGGAGGCAGCATGTTGACCACCTCGGCAGCGCCCGGATACCCCACCGGCCCGGTGCCGCGGATGAAGAGGATGCAGTCGGCATCGATCGCAAGTTCCGGATCGTTGATCCGCGCGTGGTAGTCCTCGGGGCCCTCGAACACGATCGCCCGACCCTCGAAGGCCTCGGGATCGACCGGGTTTTGCAGATAGCGCTTGCGAAACTCGGGGGAAATCACCGAGGTCTTCATCACTGCTGCATCGAAGAGATTGCCGCTCAGAACTGCGAAACCCGACTGCGGCAACAGGGGTTCGCTGAAGCTGCGGATAACCCGCAGGTCCTTGATCGGCGTTTGCGCATAGTTCTGCGCGACGGTCCTGCCGTTGACCGTGAGTGCCTCGGACTGCAGCTTGCCCGCCAGCAGAAGCTGGTGCATCACGGCGGGGACACCGCCTGCACGGTGAAACTCCTCGCCCAGGTACTCGCCGGCCGGCATCAGGTTCACGAGCAAGGGGATGTCGTAGCCGATCCGGTCCCAGTCGGCGACCGCCAACTCAACCCCCATGTGACGCGCGATGGCCGTCACATGCGGAGGACAGTTGGTTGATGCCCCCAGCGCCGAGGCGGCGACGATGGCGTTGTCGAAGGCTGCCCGGGTCATGATCCGCGAAGGCCGCAGGTCTTCGGCAACCATCCCCACGATACGGCGCCCGGTGGCATACGCCATTTGCGCGCGTTCCCGGTACGGTCCGGGGATGGCCGCACACCCGGGAAGCGACATCCCCAGCGCCTCGGCCATCGCGTTCATCGACAACGCAGTCCCCATCGTGTTGCAGTGCCCCGCCGAGGGGGCCGAGGAGGCGACCATTGCGAGAAACTCGTCGTAGTCGATGCGCCCTGCGGCAAGTTCCTGCCGGGCGTGCCACACCACGGTTCCGCTGCCTGCCAGGCCACCTGCGTGGTAGCCGTTGAGCATCGGTCCTCCCGAGAGCACGATCGCGGGCAAGTCGACCGTTGCAGCTCCCATCAGCATCGCCGGGGTGGTCTTGTCGCATCCGGTGGTGAGGACCACACCGTCGATCGGATAGCCGTAGAGAACCTCGACGAGGCCGAGATAGCTCAGGTTGCGATCGAGCGCTGCGGTGGGCCGCTTGCCAGTTTCCTGGATCGGATGCACCGGAAACTCGAGCGGTATGCCCCCGGCGTCACGGATTCCGTCGCGCACCCGTGAAGCGAGTTCGAGGTGATGACGGTTGCAGGGGGAGAGGTCCGAGCCCGTCTGTGCGATCCCGATGATCGGTTTGCCGCTGTTGCGCAGTTCGTCGAGTGTGAGCCCGAAGTTGAGATAGCGCTCGAGATAGAGTGCAGTCATCCCGGGGTTGCCGGGGTTGTCGAACCAGGCGCGGGAACGCAGGCGGGGGGCGATTGCAGATGAAGCCATGGCTTGAACGGTCTCCCTCGAAACATCGATCCGGTGCGGTCAGTCGCCGCGCGCCCGATTATGATCCAGACGCAACCGAGGCTTTGGGGTGAACCCTTTTGCACCACCTTGCTGTCACCACGCCTGTGGACCTCACCGATGCGGTCTCGATCCCCGTTGCTGCACTCGCGGGCGCTCTGTGCACGATCCCGCTCGCCCGGGTGGTTCGCGAGTTGCCAACGGCGCTGCTGCGCGAGTGGTCGCACGATCCGCAGAGCGTCCCGCTGGCTGAAGCCCTGCGCGGCAGAGCGCTGGGCCTCTTTGCCGTGGGCTGCGCCGCGCTACCGGCGTTGGCAGCGGCGCAGCACGGAAACGGCTGGGAAACGCTGTGGATCAGCGTCCTGGCGCTGACACTCTGGGTACTCACGTGGATCGATGTGGAGACGCGACTGCTTCCCGACCGGCTCACCCTCGGCCTGCTGTGGGCGGGGCTTCTCGTGAACCTCCGCGAGGTCTTCGCCCCACTCGATCTGGCGGTACTTGGCGCTGTGGCAGGTTACGGCAGCCTCTTTCTCCTCAACGCCGCCTACCACCGGTTACGCGGCCGCGAAGGCATGGGTGCGGGCGACTTCAAACTCCTTGCAGCGATCGGGGCCTGGCTGGGCGTTGGAAGCCTTCCGGCGGTGGTGGTGATCGCGGCCGGGAGCGGGGTGATCCTGGGGGTTGCCCTGCTGCTGGCCGGACGCCGCGAGGCTGGCGAGGCGATTGCTTTCGGGCCTCATCTCTGCCTCGGTGCTGCAGTCATGCTGTACGCCGAAATCTGGGTCCGGCCGTGGCTGGGTGTGCTGGCCCGCTGACCACCCCCTCCGAACTCCCCCGCCGACCACCCCGCCGACCACCCCCTCCGACCACTCCCTCCGAACTACCAGGCATTTCTTCGAAGCCCTCCTGTCGTGCAAACTGCCCAACCAGCCGGAAGCAAGACGCGGGCCTGCGCACCCCGAGCACCGCTGGTGGTGGGTCTCACGGGGGGTATCGGGAGCGGCAAGTCCACCGTGGCGGAAGGCTTCGTCGGTCTCGGTGCGGCATTGGTCGATACCGACGTGATCGCACACCAACTCACAGCGCCCCAAGGCACTGCGATTGCTCCGATTCGCAGCCTCTTCGGTGAGGCCTTCATCAACGATGACGGCGGGCTCAACCGCCCGCGCATGCGCCAACTCGTCTTTGACGATCCGGCCCAGCGCAAGAGGCTCGAGTCGGTCTTGCATCCGCAGATACGCGCGGCCAGCGAGGCGCAGATCGCGGCTGCGCACCTTGCGGGCGCCCCCTATGTGCTTCTGGCGATTCCGCTACTCGTCGAATCGGGCGAAGCGCGCGCGCGCGTGGCGCGCATCCTCGTGGTCGACTGTCCGGAAGCCATGCAGATCGACCGGGTGATGCAGCGCTCCGGACTTTCGCGCGAGCAGGTTCTCGCAATCCTGCAAGCGCAGGCGAATCGGACCCAGCGCCTCGAGGCCGCCGACGATGTGATCGACAATGCGGGCGGAATCGAGGCCCTCGCAGCCCAGGTGCGCACGCTGCACCAGCGCTACCTGGCGATCGCGGCTGGCCTTGGGGACCACGCGGGAACGTCGGGTGCTTCCGAGGCTGGTGCGACCGGTCAATCCAGCGGGATCCGTTGCCGGGACAGCTAGCCGCGGCGGGCAGTCACGGCAAGCGGCCAGGGCCAGGCGCGAGGTTTGGCGCTCGGCCGCGTCCTGAGGGACAATCCGGCGATGCTTTACGAGTTTCCGCTTTCCGAGCGCTTTCGCAATTTTCTGCGACTCGAGGAACTCTTCACGCGCCTTGCGCTCTTTTCCGCGCGCGAGTCGGCAGCCGATCACCATGTGGCCCTTGGCGCGATCTTCGACGTGCTGGGCATGTCGGGACGGAGCGATCTGAAGTCGGAACTGCTCCAGGAACTCGACCGGCAACGCAACTTCCTCGCAGGGCTGCGGGACAACCCCGCGGTGGCGACCGAGCGGCTCGAGCAGACCCTCGCGATGCTGCTGCAGGTGCGCCAGGATCTGGCTGCGCTTCAGGGAAGGCCAGGGCAGACGCTGCTCGATCATGACTGGCTGATGTCGGTGCGATCGCGTGCCACGATTCCGGGCGGGGCGTGCCAGTTCGACATCCCTTCGTACCATGCCTGGCAACAAAAGCCCGCAGAGAACAGACTTGCGGATCTGCACTCGTGGAGCGCTCAACTGCAGCCGCTCAGCCACGCGCTTCAGGCGATGCTAGGTCTGCTGCGCGAGACAGGCCAGCGCCAGCGGGTGCTCGCGGCCAAGGGTACCTACCAGATGCAACTCGGTGGACGCGCCTATCAGTTGGTGCGGGTGCTGGTGGATGAGGAGGCGTCGATTCCCGAGATGAGCGCCAACCAGTATCTGATGTGGGTACGCTTCACGCAGCAGGAGGGCGCATCCAAGCCTCGTCCGGTGGACCGCGACGTGCCTTTCGTGCTCGAACTCTGCAACGTCTAGCGACGGGGCCTGACTTCATGGCCCGGTCAGGGATCGTCGAGGCCCTCCAGGGCCCTCGCCCCCAATCGCGAAGACAAGCTCACCCAGCCCTGGGTTCCCGGCGGATTCGAACCCAGTCGACACATACCGTGCCCGATCGAAGGTAGACGGGTGCAACGCTCCGTGCCGACGCCTCCTCGAGCAGCGCCTCGCAGTCCGCAGTCGGCGCCTCGGGTTGTGCCATGCCATTGGCGGGCCCTGGATCCTGCAAAGCCATGGCAGACGGCCACTCGAGCAACTTCAGGTGTGCAACGCGCGGATCCGCTGCATCGAGCCTGGCAGGAAGGCTCAGCCAATCGATGATCGGCACTGTGGCGGGCAAAAGGGGGCCGGGGATCGCGTCGCGGCAAAGTTCAGGATCGATCCACACAAACTGTTGTTGCTCAAGCGCGCGAGGCTTGCCGAGCCAGCTCCATGTACGCCTGAAGTGCAGCCGCACATGGCCGTGGGCGTAGTGATACTCCTGCCGACACCAGGCCGAGGAACCGAGCAGCACGATGCCGAGCTCCTCGCGCAACTCGCGCGCCAGCGCCTCATGTGCGCTTTCGCCAGGCTCGAACTTTCCCCCGGGCACTTCCCACCAGCCGGCATACACCTTGCCCTGGGGTCGCTGGGCGAGAAGTACGCGGCCCTGCGCGTCAAGCAGAACGCCGGCTGCGACGTCGATGGCCATGCTGGCCGATCCAGTCACGGGCAAACTGCCACGCAACGCGTCCCGAACGTGAGCCACGCTCGAGCGCGAAACGCAGTGCCTCGGTGCGTGCAGACCTGGCCTGTGCGCGGCTTGCGCCGAGGCGGATCAGCCAGTGCGTCGCCACGTCGAGATAATGATCCTGCGTGAAGGGGTAGAAAGGTATCCAGAGTCCGAAACGCTCAGAAAGCGAGATCTTTTCCTCGACGGTCTCGCCGGGGTGGATCTCACCGTCGTCGGTGGTATGCGTTGCGAGATTCTCCCGCATGTACTCGGGCATCAGGTGGCGTCGGTTGGAGGTGGCATAGACGAGCACATTGTCGGTCTGGGCCGCCACCGAGCCGTCGAGCACCGACTTGAGCGCCTTGTAGCCACCTTCCCCCTCCTCGAAGGAGAGGTCGTCGCAGAAGATCACGAAGCGCTCGGGCCTTGGCGCCACCAGCCCCACGATGTCGGGCAAGTCGAGCAGTTCGGACTTGTCGACCTCGATGAGCCTCAGTCCCTGCGGGTGGAAGGCGTTGAGGAGCGCCTTGATCATCGAACTCTTTCCAGTGCCGCGCGAGCCTGTGAGCAGGGCGTTGTTGGCAGCCCTGCACTCGACGAACTGCCGTGTGTTGCGCACAAGAAGTTCCTTTTGCTCCTCGATGTTGTGCAGGTCCTCGAGCAGCACCTCCGAGCGGTGCCGGATCGGCTCAAGCCAGGCCTGCACGCCAAGTGCGCTCTGCTGTCGACGCCAGCGAAACGCCACCGCTGCATCCCAGTCAGGGGGCCTGAGCCTGGGAAGCAGCGTCTGAAGTTGCGCGACCAGCTGGCGAAGTTCACCCACCAGCGCCTCGTTGGCACCCGCAGGCAGCTGAGGGGAAGCGGCGCAAGGGGCAGTCGCGCCGGATGCGATGGCAGGGCCTGCTTCCGAAGCGCCTGCCTTGCGCCGCCCTTCGTCAGGATCGGTAGTCGGCATTGATCGCGACATAGTCGTGCGAGAAGTCGCAGGTCCAGACCGTGGCGGCATGGCCGCCTCGCCCCAGACCGATACGTACCGTGATGTCTTGCTGCCGCATCACCCGCTGGCCGTCTTCCTCGCGGTAGTCGGGATGACGTCCCCCACGGGTGGCCACATGCACCGTGTCGAGGTGAAGATCAACCCGGTCCGCGTCAAGCTCCATCACGCCCGCGTAGCCGACGGCGCAAAGGATCCTGCCGAGGTTGGGATCGGAGGCGAAAAACGCGGTCTTCACCAGCGGCGAGTGCGCCACTGCATAAGCCACCTGCGCGGCCTCCGGCACGCTTTGCGCCCCCTCGACCCGGATCGTGATGAACTTGGTTGCTCCCTCGCCGTCGCGCACGATCGCCTGCGCCAGTTCGATCGCCACAGCCTCGATCGCTGCCCTCAACGGTGCAGCATCGGGGTGATCGTCGCGATCGATTGCGTTGCCCGGTGGGCCGGTTGCGACCAGAAGGAAGGAGTCATTGGTGGAGGTGTCGCCGTCAACGGTGATGCGGTTGAAACTCAGATCGGCCACCTCGGCCACCCAGCGCTGGAGCACCGGCCTGCTCACGCCAGCGTCTGTCGCGATCAACGCGAGCATCGTCGCCATGTTGGGCCGGATCATGCCCGCTCCCTTGGAGATACCGCTCACGTGAACTTCGCGGCCGTCCAGGTGGATCCGGCGTGAGGCCGCCTTGGGGACAGTGTCGGTGGTCATGATCGCCTCGGCTGCCTCGAGCCAGCCCTGGCCGGCACCCTGCCCCGCCTCCAGCGCCTCGGGCAGCCCCGCCAGCAGCCGCTCGATCGGCAGCGGCTCGAGGATCACCCCGGTGGAAAAGGGAAGCACCGTTTCGGGCTTCACCCCGAGCATCGAGGCCAGATGCGCACAGGTCTCGCGCGCGACCCGCAGCCCCTGCGCACCGGTGCCGGCGTTGGCGTTGCCGGTGTTGACCACCAGCGCCCGGATCCCGCCAGTGCCCGCCAGCAGGTGCTCCTTGCATACAAGGACCGGCGCAGCGCAGAAGCGGTTGCGGGTGAACACGCCGGCTGCAAGCGACCCTGGGGCAAACCGGACGACGAGCAGATCGCGCTTGCCGGGCTTGCGGATCGCCGCGCGCGCTGTCCCGATCGCAACGCCGCGCACAGGGTTCAGCGACGCGGGTTCGGGGGGAAGCAATCCGGCGGCCATGGCTGCGTGTTGTGGGGCTCAGCCCACCTTGCCGTGACAAACCTTGTACTTCCTGCCCGAACCGCAGGGGCACGGATCGTTGCGGCCCACCTTCTCGCCGTAGCGCCGCAGCGGTTGCTGTACGCCGGAAGAAGGACTCGAAGACGCGCCTGAAGGTGAGCCCGGGGCTGCACCCTGGGGCGACCGTGGGGGCGACCGCATCCCTGCGGGATGACCCGGGCCGGCGGCGGGATCCTCATGCGGTGCAAAGCCGCCAAATGCACCGGCAGCGGCACCGGCAGCGGCACCGGCAGCGGCACCGGCGTTGGCACCGGCAGCGACGCCGGCAGTGGCAGCGTCTGCGTCGGCAGCGGATGCGGCGTCGGCGTGAATCAGACTGATCTGAAGTCCGGCCTGCTGCTGCTCCTGAAGCGCCCGGGCCGCCTGCACCTGCTCCGGCGAGGCCACGGTGACCGACATCAGCAGCTTGACCACATCGTTGCGGATGCGGTCCTGCAAGCGGCCAAAAAGTTCGAAGGCTTCCCGCTTGTATTCCTGCTTGGGGTTCTTCTGCGCGTAGCCACGCAAGTGAATGCCCTGACGCAGGTAGTCGAGTGTGGCGAGGTGGTCGCGCCAGTGGTTGTCGATTGCCTGCAGAAGCACTGTTTTTTCGAAAGCGGCGAATGCCTCGTGCCCGGCAGCATCGAGCTTGGCGCGGTAGCGCGCATCGCCGAGTGCCTGCAGGCGCGCAAGCAGTGCCTCGTCATCGGCCTCGGCCTGTTCGGAGGCCCACTGGCGCAGGGGCGCATCGAGATTCCATTCCCCGGCCAGCGTGCTTTGCAGCGCCTCGAGATCCCACTGCTCGTCGATCGATTCAAGCCGAACATGGTCCCGGAAGAGCGTCTCGAGCACCATATGGCGGAGGTTATCGATGCGCTCGCGCACATCGGCACCATCAAGGACCTCGTTGCGATCCTTGTAGATGATGCGACGCTGATCGTTTGCGACATCGTCGTATTCAAGAAGTTGCTTGCGGATATCGAAATTGCGTGCCTCCACCTTGCGCTGGGCCGACTCGATCGAGCGCGACACCATGCCCGCCTCGATCGCCTCACCCTCAGGCAACTTGAGCTTGTCCATGATGGCCTTGAGGCGATCGCCCGCGAAGATCTTGAGCAGCGGATCGTCCATCGAAAGATAGAAGCGCGAACTGCCCGAGTCGCCCTGACGACCGGAGCGTCCGCGCAACTGGTTGTCGATGCGCCGCGATTCGTGCCGCTCGGTCCCGATGATGTGCAGGCCGCCCTCGGTAATCACCTTGTCGTGGAGCGACTGCCACTCGTTGCGCAGCGTTGTGATCCGCGCTTGCCGCTCGCCTTCGCCAAGGCTGGAATCGGCCTCGAGAAAACTCACCTGCTTGTCGACATTGCCGCCGAGCACGATGTCGGTGCCGCGGCCTGCCATGTTGGTGGCGATGGTGATCATCCCGGGCCTGCCGGCCTGCGCCACGATTTCAGCCTCGCGCGCGTGCTGCTTGGCATTGAGCACCTGGTGTGGGAGTTTTTCCTTCGCGAGCAACCCGGCGAGCAGTTCCGAGTTCTCGATCGAGGTGGTGCCAACGAGGATCGGTTGCCCGCGCCCGTGACAATCGCGGATGTCTGCGAGCACCGCGCCGTACTTCTCGCCCACGGTGCGAAAGACCTGATCCTGCCGGTCGTCGCGGACCATTGGCTTGTGGGTGGGAACCACGACAGTCTCGAGACCGTAGATCTCCTGGAACTCGAAGGCCTCGGTGTCGGCGGTGCCGGTCATCCCGGCAAGCTTGCGGTACATCCGGAAATAGTTCTGGAAGGTGATCGAGGCAAGCGTCTGGTTCTCCGGCTGGATCGGGACGCCCTCCTTGGCCTCCACAGCCTGATGCAGTCCATCGGACCAGCGCCTCCCGGGCATGAGCCGGCCGGTGAACTCGTCGACGATGATCACTTCACGGTGCTGCACCACATAGTGCTGGTCGATCATGTAGAGGCTGTGTGCGCGCAACGCCGCCATCAGGTGATGCATCAGGGCGATATGCGCCGGATCGTAGAGCGACGCGCCTTCGGGCAGCAACTTCATGCGCTGCAGGATCTGCTCGGCATGCTCATGGCCCTGCTCGGACATGTGCACCTGATGTGACTTGTGATCCACCCAGTAGTCACCCTCGGGTTCGGGTTCCTGCGGTCGCGGCTCGTGCGGCATGCGTGCAAGAAGCGGCGGCACCTGGTTGAGGACCATGTAGAGCTCGGTCTGATCCTCGGCCTGACCGGAAATGATGAGCGGGGTGCGTGCCTCGTCGATCAGGATCGAGTCGACCTCGTCGACGATTGCGTAGGCCAATCCGCGCTGACGCCGATCACCTGCGCTGTACTCCATGTTGTCGCGCAGATAGTCAAATCCGTATTCGTTGTTGGTGCCGTAGGTCACGTCCGCAGCGTATGCGGCGTGCTTGGCCGCGGTCTCCTGCTGCGACACCACCACCCCAACGCTCAACCCGAGGAAGCGGTAGAGCCGACCCATCCATTCGGCGTCGCGCGCAGCCAGATAGTCGTTCACCGTCACGACGTGCACACCCTGGCCGCCAAGGGCGTTGAGGTAGGCGGGCAGGGTTGCCACGAGTGTCTTGCCCTCGCCGGTGCGCATTTCGGCGATCTTGCCCTGGTGCAACACAATGCCGCCAAGCATCTGGACATCGAAATGGCGCATGCCGAGCGCCCGCCTGCTCGCCTCACGGCACACCGCGAAGGCCTCCGGGAGCAAGGCATCAAGAGCTTCACCCTGTGCGAGTCTTTGCCTGAAGCCGGCGGTCTTGGCCGCGAGCGACGCATCATTGAGCGCCGCAAGTGAGCTTTCCAGTCCGTTGATGCGGACAACCGTCTGCTGGACCTGCTTGAGCAGGCGCTGGTTGCGACTGCCAAAGAGTCTGGTGAGTATCCCTTGCAACATTCACTCGAGTTTAACAGCCTCAATCCCCTCGTCAGGGGGGGCCTGGGGGGTCTGCAAGCCGATGGGATTCGCGTGGACTCACCGGGCAGGGTGAACTCCGCATGGACTCAACGGCTAGGGCGAGGTCTGCGGGCGAGGGAAGGTGAGGCGAAGTTCGGCGACGGCCGGGCGGTCGCCTTCGTGCTACTGTTCAAGAACTGTGAGCATTTCATTGCCATCCCACAACGTCGACGCAGTCGATGGCGAAGTTCCAAGCCGCGAAAGGCCTGAGCGCCGCCTCGAGCCTTCGGGGCGAAGAAGCGTGCCTCGCGCAGCGCTTGCCTGCCTCGTTGATGACCCGAAGGCCTCGTTGCTGCACCGCAAGGCTCAAGTTCTCCTGCAGCTTGAGCACGAATTGCAGCAGATTTGCACATTCCGTCTCAAGGTCGCAGCGCTGAGGGAGAAGGTGCTCGTGGTGGTGGCGGGCGGCGCGCTTGCGGCGCGTCTGCGTCAGCAGGCGCCCTCGATCCTCGCCCACCTGCGGTCGCGCGGATGGGCGCTGGAAGGGCTTCGCTTCAAGGCGCGGCCGCAGAGCGAGGCCGCAGAGACATCCGGTCGAATCCACCCGCGATCTCAACGTGAGGCTATTCCCGCGGAGGCACGAGCCTGCCTGCGCAGACTGCTTCCGGAGGTCCACGACCCGGGACTCAAGGCGAGCCTCAGGTCGCTGCTTCGCCGCGCCTGAAAAACGCCGCATCGGCCCCCAGCGCGTTGGGCTCGCCCAGCACCTTCCCCTGGGCGCCCGGTGGCGCCTGAGTTGCCTGCGCCTGCGGATGACCCCGCGCCACCCGTTGCGCCGTGACGCGCTTTGCGCCTGGCCGACGATGTGCGTGGCAGGTCATGCCGGAGGCGCTGCTGCGGATGCGGGGGCGGCGTTTGAACCTGCCGTCCCTGTATGGTGGGTGGTGAGGGGCGCCGACTGCGCCCACCGCGCTGGCCGAAGCTGCCAGGACGGGCCCCGGGTCTTCGGGTCTTCGGGTCTTCGGTAGCAAACCCGGCAAGGCTTGAACGCAGCTTGAGCCCGGGTCAGGCGTAGGACCAGTCGAGGGCATACTGCGCCGGGGCACGGCTGCGTTCACTGAAACTCACTTCCTCCCAGGCCTGCGGGTTTGCCATCAGGGCTCGGAGCAAGCGATTGTTGAGTGCATGGCCCGATTTGAACGCGTGGTAGGCAGCAAGCAGCGGCCGGCCGAGCAGGTAGAGATCACCGATCGCATCGAGCACCTTGTGCTTGGCAAACTCGTCCGCAGACCGCAGGCCCTCATCGTTGAGGATGCGGTGCTCATCGACCACGATTGCGTTGTCCATGCTGCCACCTTGCGCAAGACCTGCTGCGCGCAGACTGTCGATGTCGCGCATGAAGCCGAACGTTCGCGCCCGCGCCACAGCGTCCACATAAGAGTCGCGCGAGAAGTCAACGCTCACTTCCTGCACAGTGCCATCGATGGCAGGATGCGCAAAGTCGATGCCGAAGGTGAGACGAAAGCCAAAGTGCGGCTCGAGGCGGGCCCACTTGTCGCCCTCGCACACCTCGATCGGTTTCAATACGCGGATGAAGCGCTTTGCCGCCGACTGTTCGACAATGCCCGCAGAGCGGATGAGAAACACGAAGGACCCCGCCGAGCCGTCGAGAATCGGCAACTCGGCGGCATCAACCTCCACGAGGAGATTGTCGATACCGAGGCCCGAAAGCGCCGACATCAGGTGTTCCACGGTAGCCACCCGCACTTCAACCCTCGCTTCGGGATTGGGGGTGCGGGCTTGGGCCACTGTGGCACTCAGGGTCGAGGCCATGCGCGTGTCGTTGACGGCGTCGGCCTGCGCTGCAATATGCACAGGGGGAT
>Ga0194118_10002133_pt1 | contig 25851 bp, 24 predicted proteins | sample TA2MahsurfametaG_2_FD_148662 | JGI IMG/M metagenome (GOLD analysis project Ga0194118, IMG submission 148662) | Freshwater microbial communities from Lake Tanganyika, Tanzania - TA2015013 Mahale N5 surface | ecosystem: Environmental > Aquatic > Freshwater > Lake | place: Tanzania: Lake...
CGGTCGGACTCCTCATCCTCCGGATTGATCCCCGTGTTGCCGATCTCGGGACAGGTCAACGCCACCACCTGCCCCCGGTAGCTGGGATCGGTTAAAATCTCCTCATAGCCCGTCATCGAGGTGTTGAAGCACATCTCGGCTGCCACCCAACCCTCCTGGCCAAACCCGCGCCCGCGCAGGATCGTCCCGTCCTCCAGTGCGATAATGCCTTCCATCCGGAAAATTTACTTTTTCGAAGCCCGCCCGTCGAGGTCGTGCCGGATTTCCCCACCCACGATTGTGAACACCGCCCGCCCTTTCAACTCCCGCCCCTCAAACGGCGTGTTCCTGCTCTTGCTCCGAAACTCCGCCTTTTTCACCGTCCACTTTCTCTCGGGATCAATCACCGTCACATCCGCCGGCGATCCCTCCTTCAGCAAACCCCGACCCAGCCCAAAGTAGTCGGAAGGAATATGGGTCATCTTCGCCACCACCTCCCCGAGCGGAACCCGGTCCTGATGCACCAACTCCGTCAAGTAAACCCCTAGGGCCGTTTCCAGTCCCACGATGCCGAACGGCGCCTCATCAAACTCCACTTCCTTCTCATACGAGCAGTGGGGCGCATGGTCAGTCGCCAGAAACCGGAGGGTGCCGTCTTTGACCGCTTCGCGAATCGCCTTCACGTCCGCCGCGGTCCGCAGGGGCGGGTTCATCTTAAAATCCGTGTCGTAGCCCTCCACCAACTCCTCCGTCAGGCAGAGATGATGCGGCGAAGCCTCCCCGTCGATCCGCACCCCCCGCGCCCGCGACTCCCGCAAAATCCTTACCGATCCCGCCGAGCTCAGGTGCTGACACACCACCCGCGCCCCGGTCAGTTCGGCCAACAGCGCGTTCCGTGCCACGATCACCTCCTCCGCGATCCCCGGCCACCCGGGTAGCCCCAGAATTCTCGACCATTTCCCCTCGTTCATCACCCCGCCGGCCGAAAGGGTCCGGTCCTCGCAATGATCCAACACCGGCAGGTCGAACATCCGTGCATACTCCAGCGCCCTCCTCATGAGCTCCGCGCTCTGGATACAGTGCCCGTCGTCAGTAATCCCCACCACCCCGGCCTGCCGGAGTGCTCCGATCGGCGCCAGCGCCTCCCCCTTCTGCCCCACCGAGATCGCCCCCGTCGGAAAAACGTTCGCCACCCCCGTCTCCTTCGCCCGCTGGCGCATCCAGGCAATCGTGCTCGGCCCGTCCGCCACCGGCACGGTGTTCGGCATCGCGATGACCGAGGTGAACCCGCCCGCCACTGCCGCGGCGGTGCCCGTCGCAATCGTCTCCTTGGCCGACTGACCCGGTTCCCGCAAATGCACGTGGGGATCGATCAGTCCCGGCGTCACGACCAACCCGTCCACCTTCACCACCACCGCATCCTTGGACGGCTTGCCGCCGGCAATCTTCCCGTCCCGGATCAGCAGATCCCCGGGCGCATCCCGCTTTGATCCCGGATCCAGGATCCGGCCCCCTTGGAGCAGGATTTCGCTCATGGCTCCCCCAATCCCCGCCCGCCCGAGACGAGATAAAGAACCGCCATTCGCACCGCCAAACCGTTGGTCACCTGATCAAGGATCAACGACTGCGCCCCGTCGGCCAGCTCGCTGGCGATCTCCACCCCGCGGTGCACCGGCCCCGGATGCATCAACAGCACGCCCGGTTTGCACCGCTGGAACCGCTCCAGATTCAGCCCGAACAGGCCCGCATACTCCCCCACCGAGGGCAGCCGCGCCTGCACCATCCGCTCATGCTGGATCCGCAGGAGATTGATCACGTCCGCCTGCCCCAGTTCCTCGTCCAGATTGTAGGAAACTCTTACCCCCAGCTCCTCAAACTCCCTCGGCAGCAGGGTCGGCGGCCCCACCAGCGTCACCTTCGCCCCCAGCTTGGTCAGCGCCCAGAGGTTCGAGCGGGCCACCCGGCTGTGGATGATGTCCCCCACGATCAGCACCCGCACCCCCTCCAACTTCCCCAACCGCTCCAGGATCGTGAAGGTGTCCAGCAACCCCTGGGTCGGATGCTCGTGCGCCCCGTCCCCCGCGTTGATCACCGAGGCCTTTAGCCGGCTCGAAAGAAAGTGGGCCGCCCCGGCCGAGCGGTGCCGGATCACGATGATCCCCGCCTGCAGGGCCTCCAAGTTCTTGGCCGTGTCGGACAGCGTTTCCCCTTTCCGCAGGCTGCTCGAATCCTTGTCCAGCGAGACCACGTCCGCACTCAACCGCACCGCCGCCAGCTCAAAGGAAATCTTGGTCCGCGTGCTCGGCTCCACAAACAGGTTCACCACCGTGCGACCCTGCAACGACGGCACCTTCTTGATCGGCCGGCCCAGGATCTCCTTGAACACCTTGGCCGTGACCAACACTTGGTTCAGCTCGTCGGCGGAAAGCTCCCGCAGGGAGAGCAGGTCTTTGCGGTGCCAGACCGTGCTCACGCCGCCCCCTTCTCGATGACCACCGCATCCTCCCCGTCCTGTTCGGTCAACTTCACCCGCACCTTCTCTCCCAACGCGGTCGGTAAATTTTTGCCCACGTAATCAGGCCGGATCGGCAGCTCCCGGTGACCCCGGTCCACCAACACCGCCAACTGGATCACCTTGGGCCGGCCAATGTCGCACAGCGCGTCCATCGCCGCCCGGATCGTCCGTCCCGTGTAGAGCACGTCGTCCACCAGGATCACCGTCTTGTCCTTCACGTCGAAGAGCACCTCGCTGCCCTTGGGAACGGGGATGTTTTGGGCCAGGTCGTCCCGGTGAAAACTGATGTCGAGGGAACCGACCGGCAACGTCTGGCCGGCCTCAATCTGCGCAAACTCCTTCGCCAGTCGGTGGGCCAGCGGAACCCCGCGCGTCTGGATGCCGATGAGCGCAACGCGACCTTCGGGGTGTCGTTCGGAAATTTCATGGGCGATACGCCGGATCGCCCGGCGCACGGCTTCTCCATCCATCAACTGTCCGGCCATCTTCACCTCCTTGGGGAACTCGCAGGTTCCCTTTAAAGGACGCGGATGCGTCTATTCCGTAAACTTAACTGCCTGCCTTTTCCCTGGCGAGCGCTCTTTCCCTCTGGGAACGCCACTCCGCCCGGTGTTTCACGATCCAGTCCAAAAGCGCCTTCTCAAAGCCCACGTCGGTGCCCGCCTGCTCGCTGAGGTACCATTTGTGGCGGAGGATCTCTTCTCTCTCCAGGAGGAACTCACGATAAAGCGCCGAGTTCCGAAAGACCGCATTCGGGTCGGTGGCAAGGCTGGGGGATCCCGCACTGCTCATTAGAGTTAACTTGGATCACTCCTTCAGAAGTGCAAGGGGATATGTCAAAAGGGTTACAAGTTAAACTGCTTACTTGGAGTTATTTGGAAATAATATTTTCTTTACGTGATTACCCAATTTTTGAAAGACGGGGGCTGAACTCGACCCCCCTCCCGCCAACACGACGGGTTTGCCCTCATCTCCCCCTTGCCTGGCAAGAGGGTCCAGCGGGACCTCCGCCAGCAGGGACACCTTCTGACGCTCCGCCTCCTTGGCCCCGCCGCCCGATCCAAAAATCGCGTGCCGCTCCTTCGATCCCGGCGGGGAGAAATAACTCATATTTTCCACCAAACCCAAAATCTCCACGTTCACTTTCCGGAACATCGCGATCGCCTTCCGGGCATCGATCAGCGCCACTTCCTGGGGCGTGGTCACAATCAACGCCCCATCCAACGTCACCGTCTGCACGATCGTCAACTGGATGTCGCCCGTGCCGGGCGGCAGGTCCAGCACCAACACATCCAGATCATCCCACGCCACCTGCCGGAGAAACTGCTGGGTGAATCTTGTCACCATCGGCCCCCGCAACGCCGCCGGACTGTCATCCCCCAGCAACATTCCCATGCTCATCAGCTTCACTCCATGTGCCTCGGCCGGAACAATTCTCTCCGTACCTTCTTCCACCCGGATTCCCTCTCGACAACCCAGCATCAGGGCCTGGCTCGGGCCATAGAGATCGCAGTCGCAGAGCCCCACCTTAAACCCATCCTTGGCCAGCTGCACTGCTAGGTTGGCCGCCACGGTCGACTTCCCCACGCCGCCCTTGCCGCTGGCCACCGCGATAATCTTCTTCACGCCCGGAATTCCCTGCGGCCCGGTCGTGGCGGTGGCCTGCGGTGGCGCGACCTCGGTCTCGATCGTCACGCTTTTCACCGGGGCGTAGCCCTTGAGAATGTCGCGGATCTCTTTGCCGAGCTTTTCCGGAATCGCCGGATCGGGAGTCGTCAGCTTGAGCCGCAGCTTGAGATCCGTGCCTTCCAACGACATGTCCTGCACCAGCCCAAAGGAAACGATGTCCCGGCTAAACCCCGGATACTTCACCCCCTTCAACCTTGTCACCACCTCATCTCTCCATCCATTCACACTCATCCCCTCATCCTGCCTGTTTTTATTTCACAATCCAACCTTGGTAGAATTTCAAGAACCCGCCTTGTTAAAAAACTTAGTCCGGCATGGCCGCTTTCAACTTCTTAATAGCCTGCACCACCCGGTCGCTCGCGGCCCCCATCTCGGAAGTCTTGGTCCCTACCCCCAGGGTAAAAAGAATCAGCGCCCTCGCCTCTTCCGGTTTCGCCCCGATCGCTTTCATGGCCGGAGGAATCTTCATCTCCCTCGTCACACAACCACTCCCTCCCCTCGCCGCCACGCCCACGCGGTCCAAAACCAACGCCAGCGACTCCGCCTCCAACCCCGCAAAGCTGATCCCTAGATGAGCCGGACTTCGTGCCGACCCCGGCTCCGGACCCTGCAACTTCGCCGTGGAAACCTTTGTCCTGATTCCATCGAGAAGCGCCTGCTGAGCCTCCCGTGCATTTTTCCGGAATTTCCCTACAGAATTCGTCCACTCCTCCAACGCTGCCCCCAGCCCCGCAACCGCAGATAAATTCTCCGTTCCCGCTCGCTGATCGTTCTCCTGCCGCCCACCTTCCACTTGGGCTTTCCATGGCCGGCCGGATCGAATCCATAAAAACCCCGAGCCCTTCGGCCCGCCCAGCCGATGGCCCGACACCGCCAAAAGATCCACCCCGTCCAAGCCTTTCGGCAACTCCACCCATCCGGCGCCCAAGGTCGCATCCACAAACAACCCCGCCTTGGCCTCCTTCGCAAAAGCCGCCGCCTGCTTCAAATCCTGAGCCGTCCCTAGATCGTGGTGCGCCAAATGCACACACACCAAACCGGGACCGGCCGGCTTCACTTTTTTCCACTGCAACCTCCCCTCCCCATCCACCAGAATCCGCACCACGGAAAACCCGGACTTTTCCAGTCGCCGCACGGCCGACTCCACCGCCGGATGCTCCATCTCGCTGACATAGATCGTCCCCTTGCCAGTCGCCTCCCCCCAACCGCGGATGGCTGACTGCACCGCCTCGGTCCCGCCGGATGTGAACACCACTCGTTCCGGATCGTTCGTGCCGAGAAAATCAGCCGCCTGTTTCCGCGCCGACTCCAGAATTTCCCGCGACTCCCTTGCCTCCCGGTGCCCACCCCCCGGCGCAGCCCCGTGACCGGACAAAACCTTTTCCATCGCGGTCCGGGCGGTCGCCAAAAGCGGCCCGCCCGAAGCGTGGTCCAGAAAGATCCTGTCCCCGGCCATCTAACCCGCCCGACCGAACTTTTTTTCCAGTTCCGCCTTACTCAACAGAATCATGGTCGGTCGTCCATGTGGACACGTGTATGGTAGTTCGCACGCTAACAAATCCGCCAACAGCCGCACGGCTTCCGCATCGTTGAGCCGATCATTCGCCTTCACCGCATGCCGGCAGACCGTTTTGGCAATCACCTCCTCGCTCAAGCGCCGGTCTTTTTTGGAAGTCGTCCCACCTTTCTCCAGGTCCGCCACCACTCCCCTCACAAACTCCTCCACCGCCAGGGTGCGGATTCTCGGCGGCAACGCATCCACTAAAAATGCATTTCCGCCCATTGCGGAAATCCCCAGCCCCACCTTCCCCAACTCCTCCGCCCTCTCCTTTAAAAACGAGGCCTGCACGGGCGGAAACTCGATCGTCACCGGATAAAGAAGCCTCTGGCCGCTGATTTCCTCCTGGGCCACCTGCCGGAGCAGTTGCTCGAAGAGAATCCTTTCGTGAGCCGCATGCTGGTCCACCAACACCACGCCTCCGTCCTTCTCCGCCACCAGATAAAGATGGTCCACCACCCCAAGGAATCGCCAACCGGCCGGGATCCCGGGCGTGCTTTCCACCTCCAGTCCTAAGGATCCTCCCGCCGCCACCGGCATCGGGGCGCGACCCGGAATCGTCGTCGCCGGTTGCGAAGCCGTCGGGGCAAAGGTCAGCGCGGGCGAAAAGCCATTGGTCGTCACCGTGGGCATCGGCAACGGGCCCACCGACCCGCCCCGCAACAGTTCCGCGACCGCTCCGGAAATAAACCGCCGCACATCCCCATCCTGACGGAAACGCACCTCCCGCTTGGCCGGATGTACGTTCACATCCACCCCGCACGGATCCATCCCCAGAAACAGCACCGTCACCGGGTACCGACCCCGCATCAACGCATTATGGTACCCCTCCAGCAACGCCGCATTCAGGCTCCCGCTTTGCACAGGGCGCGAGTTCACGAACAGAATCTGTTCCGCCCGCGTCGCCCGGTTCACCCCTGGCCTTCCGATATACCCGTGCAGGCGCATCCCGGCGTCTTCGGTATCGATCTCCAAAAAGGTCTCCTTCCAATCTCGTCCAAACACCGCCGCCATCCGCTCTTCCAGCGCCCCCCGTGCGGTGTCCTGCCAAAAGACCGCCCCGTCCCGGCGCAACACCCAGCCCACTTCCGGCCGGGCCAACGCCGCCAACCGCACTCCCTGCTCAATGTGGCTCCACTCCGTCTCCTCCGTCCGCAAAAACTTCCGTCGCCCCGGAACATGGGCAAACAGCTGTCGCACCTCGATGCTGGTCCCCGCCGGACAACCCGCCTTGCCGGCCCGCACCACCTTGCCGCCATCAATCACCACCTCTGTCCCCTCGACCGCATCCGGCTCCCGCGTCTTCAGCGTGAAACGACTGACCGAGGCGATGCTGGGCAACGCCTCCCCGCGGAAGCCAAACGTCTGAATCTTCATCAGATCGCCCGCGTCCCGGATCTTGCTGGTGGCATGCCGCTCCAGAGCCAGCAGTGCATCCTCCGGCCCCATGCCGCAGCCATCGTCGATCACCCGGATCACCGAACGCCCGCCCCGCTCCACGGAAATCTCGATTTTTTTCGCTCCGGCATCCAGGGAATTTTCGACCAGCTCCTTCACCACCGAGGCCGGCCGCTCCACCACCTCCCCGGCGGCAATCCGGTTCGCCACCACTTCCGCCAGCAGGCGGATCTTTTGACTCATGACCGGACGAACTTCCTCAGAGATCGCCCCGCACCCCGAGATGGGCGGTGAGCCGATCCAACTCCGCCGCCGAGGTGTACGGCAGCTCGATATGCCCTTTTTCAGCCGAACCCACGATCCGGGCACGAGTCCCGGTGGCCCGCTGCAACTTCAATTCCAGGTCCCGCCAATCCGCCTCGTAGGCGCGCCGGTTCTTCTTTCGCCCCCGCGTGCCGTTGGTCTGCCTACGCACCAGGGCTTCCGCCTGGCGAACACTGAGCCCCCGCTTCACCACTTCCCGCCCGATGGCGGTCTGCGCCGCCGCTTCGCTCAATCCCAAGATCGCCTTGGCGTGGCCGACGGTGAGCTGTTTGGAACGAAGTAGGTCCCGCACCTCGTTGGGTAGCGAGCGCAAGCGAAGGGCGTTGGCCACCGTGGTCCGGTTTTTTCCAACGCGTTCTGCTACTTCCTCCTGCTTGAGCCCGAAAGATTCGATCAGGGTGGCGTAGCCGTCGGCCTCTTCCACTGGATCCAGCTCCGCCCGTTGCAGGTTTTCAATCAGCGCGAATTCGAGGACCTGCTGATCGGTGGCCTGCCGGACAATGGCCGGCACGCGCACGAGGCTGAGCTTTTGGGCGGCCCGCCAGCGGCGCTCCCCGGCGATCAGTTCGTAACCCATCCCGCTGCCGGAACGGCGGACAATCAGCGGCTGAAAGATCCCCTTGGCCCGGATGGAGTCCACTAACTCCGCCAGGCTTTCCTCGGCGAAAACCCGGCGCGGCTGGAAACGGCTGGGCCGGATGTCGCCAATGCCCAGTTGCTGGATCCTTTCCCCCTCGTCGGAACGGATCTCAGGGGAGTCAAGCGGCGGCTTGCTCGTCCCCAAAAGTGCCCCCAACCCCCTGCCCAACGGTGCTTTGGCCATTCTTGCAACGGTAAGTTTCACCCTTCCCCCGTCAATCCGCTCCCACCCCTATTTAAAATAACATTTTAAGAATTCTCAGAAAAAATCCGGCCCGCCGGGTCATGAGGCCCTCCCCGAAAATAGCCGAAGCCGGGTCGGGCCGGTGGGTGCACCCCGTTCGCTCAGCTACTTTTGTAGACGGATCGTTAATTCAAGCTCCGGCGTATCCAACTCAAACTTTGCGTCGCTAAAATCCGCCGGGCCCATAAAGCCGGTGGCGTCGTTGGAAAAACCCCAGGGCTCCTCCGGCGCGCCCATGAAGCCAGTCTTCAGCTTTCCATCCCCGTCCAGATCCTGGAACATTTTAATGGCGTAGGTGCCATAGGGTACTGCCGGAAACGTCACCCTAACTTTATCCCCCTTCGCGTCCTCCACCCGGGACAGATACTTGGGCGTGTCAAAGGAGCCGGAATCAAAATCCTTGGCGCTCTTCTCGAGGGCCACCCGAACCTGTCCCTGTCCACTTAGCACACCCTCAATGACCACTTGAATGGTCCCGGATTTATTTTCCTGGGCGCTGGCCGTCGCACCCACGAGCAAAACCAAACCTAAACTTAGCCATCGATTCATTTGGATTCCTCCTGCTCTGCCGCGGCGGTGAAGCCGCCCCGAGCGTTAATAGTATTCAAAGCCACCGGCTGGCCGTATGTCTCGTTGAAAAGATCAAGGCTGTCGGGATGTTGGGCGATAAACCGCATCCACGCCACATGCACCGGAGAGCGGACAAAAGCCTGTAACGCCTGCCGATCCCGCCAGTAGCTCACTAAAATCAATTTCCGCAGGCTGCTGATGCCCGGGCACACCCCGCGGCATCCGTCCGCCCGCCTGGTCTCCCTCACAAAGGAGCCAATCTGAGTCCAGAGAAAGATAAATCCCCGTAGATTCTTCGCCCCCAAGCCCACGACCATGGTGCAGACCGGAGTCGAACCCAAATTGGGCTGAACAATCCGCAGCGCCATCAGCGGGCTGCCCGGTAACCAAAGAGCCGACGACGGCGGATCAGATTCGCCACCGGAGCGGGAACATTCCTTTCCCATCCCTTCTTTCCAGCCCGGATGTTACGGAGAATTTCTGAACTCGAACAGGGCGGCAGATCCTCGGCCGGCCCCGCCAGATCCACAATCCGCCTGGTCCGAACCAGATATGCGTAAATCTCCCGGACCGGTTCCGGAACGGTCAAGGTGTTGCCAGTCACAAACGCCCCATGGGTCGGATCGTAGCCAGGCTGCACCAGCAACTTCACCCCGGGCAGAAACAGCCGCCCCATTGCCTCCAGAATCCCCCCCGGCAGATCGCTGTAAAACTGCTCCTCCAGCATCTTCGCCAGCAGCGGCACTCCGATCACAAATCCCACACAACCTTTCGTCCGCTGGGTGATGTATTGGGCGAGTCGGTGGAACCGGAAGATGTTCGTCACCATCACCGTCCGTTTGAGCGCTCCCATGGAATCCACCCGGTCGAGAAAGTCCTCGATGCCGGCTTTCCGATTCCGCACCAGGTTCCGCATGGTGATCTCGCAGACCTCGACGATCTCGCGACCCTTGTTGTCCGGGTCGGCCCGAAAGACCGCCGAAGCCTTTTGCAGCATCCGCATGTGAAAATTCGTCAGCGGCCGGTAGTGCCCGCGGAGCAGAAGGACGGATTTGTCGTGAAATCTGTCTTCGGCCTCCAGATTTTCCCCCGTGGCGGCAAACAGGGCCGCCGGGGTCAGGTTGGAACGGACCAGTTTTAGGCTGGCCAACCGATTGTCGACCCGCGCAAAAACGGGGCCGCCGAAAGCCACCATGTCCACTTGCAACCGGCCGTAGCGGATCCCGTCCATCAGCCGGCTCAGGATCTCCTCAGGACTTTTCCAATGCACAAAGGCGGCATGCATGAGATTCACCCCGAGGGTGCCTAACGCTTCCATCTGTTCGGGATTGGTCGGATCCATCAGCCGGACGTGGAGGTGGATCTCGCCGGGGGCCCGGTTGGGTTCCGTCTGAAACCGGATGCCCAGCCAGCCTTTACCGTCGGCCGCATGCTTGTGACTCCGGGCCGTCACCGTGTCGGCGAAAACGAAAAAGCGGGTGTGGTCTCCACGTTCCGCTCCCAGCCGCTTGATGAGCAGTTGGTACTCGTAGTTCAGCATCTCCTCCAGCCGCTCCCGGGAAACAAACCTCCCCGACTTGCCGTAAATGGCGTTGCTGAAGGTCATGTCGTAGGCGGAGATACTTTTCGCAACCGTGCCCGCTGCCCCCCCCGCTTGAAAAAACCACCGGGCCACTTCCTGCCCCGCCCCGATTTCGGCAATGGTCCCGTAATGTCGGCCTGAAAAGTTAATGGCCTGGGCCTTCTCCAACGTGGAAAGGATTCGCGCCTCCTTTCTCATGAACGGCTCCGGCTCACCCACGGATTACCTCGGACGGAGAACCGCCAACGAAATTCTGCGGCTGGCCCGGCGTAATTTACGCCCACCCTTGGCCGTCGTTGGGTCTGAGCCGAAGAAATCCGCACCCCGTCATCCTCGATCCGGATCGGGCCGCAAACAAGATCGGTTCGATCCCACTCCATCCGGATTCCCAAGGCTGCGGTTAAAACCCCCGGCCCGGCGGTCAGGCGAAAATCGCTCGGCGGCCACTTCCTTCGCCTTGCCATCAACGCCCGGCCCTCGATCGGTTCCACTCCCCGGATTAAGACCGCGGCGGGCACATCCTTTGGTGCCGTCACCACATTGAACATGCGGTGAATTCCGTAACAGAGGTAGATGTAGGCGGTTCCCGGTCTGCCAAACATCGATTCATTCCGGGGTGTTCTTCCCCGCCAGGCGTGGGAAGCCCGATCCTTGAGACCTCCGTACGCCTCCGCCTCCACGATCCTGGCCGCACACCCCCCTCGGCCTTGATCCACCCGCACGATTTTGCCGAGCAGATCGATGGCCACTTCGACCGGATTCTCCCGCTCATAAAAGGAGCGGGGCAAAATTTTCGCGAGACTCACCCCGCCCGCGGCCCGAACAGCGCCGTCCCGATCCGCACCAGCGTGGCCCCCTCCGCAATCGCCACTTTGAAATCATGGCTCATCCCCATGGAAAGCTCCGGCAAGCCGGCGCCGGAGGCCTGCTCCAACTGATTCCGGATTTCCCGCAGCCTGCGGAAAAAGGGCCGGGCTTCCTCGGGTTCCTCCCGGAACGGCGGGATCGCCATCAGTCCCCTCACTTCCAGCCGGCTCATGGCGTTGACGGCCTGGAAAAGTTGCTGGGCCTCCTCCGGCTTCGCCCCGCTTTTGGCGGCTTCCCCGCCCACGTTGATTTCCAAAAGAACGGCGAGGGTTTTTCCGGCGGCCTCCGCGCGCTTGTGCAGTTCGGCCGCCAGCTCGACCCGGTCCACCGACTCGACCACATCAAACCATTCCACCGCATCTCTCGCCTTGTTCGTCTGCAACCCCCCGATGAAGTGCCACTCCCCACCCGTGGGTAGATCGGGAATTTTCGCGCGGGCCTCTTGCACCCGGTTCTCACCAAAAAGACGGTGCCCGAGCCCCCAAAGGATACGCAGGCGCTCAGCTGAAACTTTTTTGCTCACGGCCAAGAGGCGCACGGTGTCGGGATTCCGCCCGGTTTTTTCCGCAGCTTCCCGGATCTCCGCACACAGGCGCGAGTAGTTTGGCTCCAGAGGGTCGCCCATGATTAGAAAGGCTTGCTTTGCATGGCCAATAAGAGTGCATAATACTCAACTCTCATGCAGGTGGAATCTTTTCGCGTGTTCCGGGATCTGGTGGAAACAAAATCCTTCAGCCGGTCCGCCTCGCTCAACGGCATCACGCAGTCTGCCGTCAGTCAGCAACTCCGGTCCATCGAACAGCGCCTTCGGGTCCCTCTTTTGGAACGCACCAGCAAACAATTTGCCCTCACCCGCGAAGGCCAGCTGCTCTATGAGGCCAGCCGGGAAATCATCGCCCATTACCAGCGCTTCACGCACCAGCTCGAGGAAATGCGCAACATCATTTCTGGCACGATCCGGCTCGCCGCCGTGCCCAGCGTGGGCATCCATGAGCTGCCCCCCTACATCAAGGAGTTTCTGAAGGCCTTCCCCCAAGTGAAGGTGCAGGTGGATTACCGCCGCTCCAACGAGGTTTACGAGTCGGTCGCCGATGGCGATGCCGATGTCGGTTTCGTGGCTTTTCCCGCGTCCCGGAAGGGACTCAAGGTGGAAACCTTCAAAAAAGATGCCCTGCATATTATCGCCGCCCCAGGCCACCCCCTGACGAAAAAAACCAACGTGGCCCTGGCGGACCTGGCGCAATTCAAAATTCTATCCCTCGCCCCCGAAATGCCCACCCGCCAGGGCTTGGATAAAATCCTCGCCACCCGGGGCCTGAAAATTCAGCCCAAAATGGAATTCGACAATGTGGAGACGCTGAAAAGCGCTGTGGAAATCGATGCCGGTGTTGCCTTCCTGCCCAAATCCGTCGTCGCCAAGGAACTGTCCGCCGGCACCCTGGTGACCATTTCCCACGCGGGTGCTGAAATTGTTCGTCCTCTCGGGGTGGTTTCCCGGGCTTCGCGCGTGATCAGTCCGGCGGTGAAACGCTTTCTCAAGGCCCTCAAAAATCCCAAAAAGGGCGGGGATCTTTCCGAGGACGCGGCCGAATGAAACCCGTCCCCGCGCCGCCCAAACCCCCTGCGCAAGACCGCGCGCTCGAAAGCATGCGATCCCAAGGGCTCCGCCTTACCTCCCAACGGCGGGTGGTCGTGGAAATGGCTTTTGGCACCAAGGAACATTTTACCGCGGAAGCCCTCCTGGCCCGTTCCCGGCGCCGGGACGCGAAAGTCTCGCGGGCCACCGTCTACCGCACCCTCGCCTTTCTGGTGAAAGCCGGACTGATCCGCCAAATCGGCTTGGGCCAGCAGTCCCCCCAGTACGACCCCAACTTCGCCGACGCTCCGCGCCACGGTCACTTCGTCTGCGTGGATTGCCAGAAGGTCGTTGAATTTTACGACGCCTGCCTGGAGGTGCGCGAATCCATTGTCACCAAGGATCACGGCTTCAGCCCCAAGCGAATCAGTCTCCAGATCGAGGCCACCTGCGATACCCTCCGGGAAAAAGGCGCCTGTCCTCACCGGAACCCCTGACTCCTTTCCCTTGGCCATGGCTTCATTTTTTCGGTAGCGTTTTCTACCTTCATGAAAATTTCCTTGGAAAACGCCGGAGGATGCCGCCGCCGGGTCAAAGGCGAAATTCCGGCTGACCACGTCCGCCAAAAAGAGGCCCAGGTCACCCTTTCCTTTCAAAAATCCGCCCGCCTCCCTGGATTCCGTCCAGGCCGGGCCCCGCTCGACATGGTGCGGAAACGCTATGCCCCCGACATTCAGGCCGAATTGCGCGAGGTCCTCCTCCGCGAGGGTCTGCGAGCCGCGGTCGACAAGGAAAAGCTCCAATTGGTGGACGATCCTGCCGTGGAGGAGGCAAATTTCGCTCAAGACCTCAAATTCCGATTTATTCTACGGGTCGATATTGCCCCCGAATTCAAGCTGCCGGCCGCCAAAGGCCTGAAAATCCCTAAGAAATCTCCCGAGCCGGTGACGGACAAGGACGTGGCCGCCACGCTCAAGCAGCTGGCCGAGCCCATGGCCCACTTCCACACCCTCGAACCCCGCCCCGCCCAGGAAGGGGACTTCGCCGTAGTAGATTTTGAGGGCACCTGTGGTGGTAAGAAAATCTCCGAGATCGCCCCGCAGGCCGGCCAAGTGGCCGCCGCCAAAAAACTTTGGCTCTGGTTGAAGCCGGATTCTTTCCTGCCCGGCTTCTGCCAGGCCCTCTACGGCCTGAAGCCCGGGGAGACGAAGGAGGTTGAGGTCAAATTCCCCGCCGACTTTCCCCAAGCCCCCCTCCGCGGCCAGACCGCCCGCTATGCCGTGGCCCTGCACGAGCTCAAGGAGCGGCACTTACCGGAATGCAATGAATCCTTCTGCCAGGAGCACTACCAAATGTCGTTGGAGGAACTGAGAAAAAGGATTCAGGAGGATTTGGCCGCTTCCCGGGACTCGGCTCTCCGCGTGGAGGAATCCAAGGCGGTCACGGCCGCTCTCCTTGCCGCCGTAAAAATGGATGTCCCGGAACCCATGCTCGCGGAGGAGCGCCGGCGCCTGGTGGCCCGCCTCGTGGAGGAAAATCAGCGCCGGGGCGTCCCCCAGGAAGAACTTCTTAAACACAAGGACGAGATCCTCGCCGCCGCCGGCCGCAGCGCGGAGGAGAACGTCAAGTTGTCCTTTTTGCTCAGGAAAGTGGCTGAGACGGAAAATCTCCAAGTGGAGGAGCCGGAACTCCTGCACGAGGTGGCCCAGTTGGCCTCCCACAGCGGCCAGGATGTCCGCCTTTTTGCCAAGCGCCTGCAAAAATCGGGAGCTTTGCCCTCACTTGCTGACACCCTCTTGCGCAGAAAGACCGTCGATTTCCTTTTGCAACACGCGGTCCGCTCGTAAATTGTCGTCATGAACCCGAAACCCCGCGCGGACTACTACGTTCCCAGCGTCATTGAGCAGACCGGGCGCGGCGAGCGGGCCTACGACATTTATTCCCGGCTCCTCAAGGACCGGATCATTTTTATCGGTACCGCCATCGACGACAACATGGCCAACTCCATCATCGCCCAGCTGCTTTTTCTCCAAATGGAGGATCCCAAGAAGGACGTGAACATTTACGTCCACTCGCCGGGCGGTTATGTCACTGCCGGGCTCGCGATTTATGACACCATGCAATACATCAGCTGCGAGGTGGCGACCTATTGCATTGGCCAAGCCGCCAGTATGGGTGCTGTCCTGCTGGCCGCTGGCACCAAGGGCAAACGCTTTTGTCTCCCCAACGCCCGAATCATGATCCACCAGCCCCTCGGCGGCGCCCAAGGACAGGCCACGGACATCAGCATTCAGGCCCAGGAAATCCTCCGCGCCAAGAAGCGCCTCAACGAGATCCTGGCCCACCACACCGGCCAGAAATTCGAGACGGTCGAGAAGGATACCGATCGCGACCGCTTCATGTCGGCCGAGGACGCCAAAACCTACGGTCTGGTCGATCACGTGGTTTCCTTTAACAAGCCCGCCCAATCCTCAAAATAAACCGGAGCCCCCGTGGCCCGCCCCACCCACCTCACCCTTTGCTCCTTCTGTGGAAAGAGCCACGCGGAGGTGAAGAAACTGATCGCCGGACCAGGCGTCTACATCTGTGACAACTGCATCACCCTTTGCACCAACATCCTGAACCGGGAGGTGGGGGAAGGACCAACCGGCAAAGGCCCGCTCAAGGCCCTGCCCAAACCGCGCGAAATTCGCGCTGAACTCGACCGACATGTCATCGGCCAGGAACGGGCCAAACGCACCCTCGCGGTGGCTGTCCATAACCACTACAAGCGCATCCGGGGCGACCACGCCGACACTCTCCCCACCGATCACGCCGATGTGGAATTGGAAAAAAGCAATATCCTGCTGATCGGCCCCACCGGCTGCGGCAAGACCCTCCTCGCCCGCACCCTCGCCCGGATTTTGGACGTCCCCTTCGCGATCGCCGATGCCACCTCCCTGACCGAAGCCGGCTACGTCGGGGAGGACGTGGAAACCATCATCCTCCGCCTTCTCCAAAACGCCGACTATGACGTCAAGCGGGCCGAGCTCGGCATCGTCTACATTGACGAAATTGATAAGATCGGCCGCAAGTCAGACAGCGCCTCCATCACCCGCGACGTCTCGGGCGAAGGCGTTCAACAAGGGCTACTTAAGATTCTTGAGGGTACCGTGTGCCACGTCCCTCCTCAGGGGGGCCGCAAACACCCCCAGCAGGAACACATCGCCATCAATACCCAAAACATCCTTTTCGTCTGCGGCGGAGGTTTTGTCGGCCTCGATGAGATTGTGCGCAAACGGCTCGGCGGCCGCTCCCTTGGATTTGGATCCGGCCCCGGCTCCGCACCGATGGTCGAAGAGGGGCCGTCATTACTTCGTCACACCGAACCGGAAGATCTTTTGAAATTTGGCATGATCCCGGAATTCATTGGCCGGCTCCCTGTCCTGGCCCACCTCCATCCGCTGACCGCCGAGGAGCTCATTGCCGTTCTGACCGACACCAAGAATTGCCTCACCAAGCAGTACGCCAAACTGTTCGGGATGGAAGGGGTGAAGCTGAACTTCACCCGCGATGCCCTGAAATGCCTGGCCGACAAGGCCATGAGGAAAGGGACCGGCGCCCGGGCGCTGCGCAGCCTGCTCGAAGGTATGATGCTCGACCTGATGTACGAAATCCCTTCTCGTGACGACGTGGAGGAGGTCCTGATCAACCGCCCGGTCGTGGAAGGTCAGCGCACTCCCATCATCAAACGTAAAGAATCCCGCAAAGCCGCCTGAAGATTTGCCCAGCCCCGGGCACGGGGCCCCGGGTCAGGCGATTTTCTTAAGCCCTTCGGCCAACCTGCCCCACAAATTTTCCATGCCCTTTTCCGTCTCATCCCCCATGTGGGAAACCCGGAACGTCTGGCCCTTCAGCTTTCCGTAACCCCCGTCAAAAATGGCGTGGTGGTTCTCCTTGAGCCACGCAATCCACTTGGCCACATCAACCCCACGGGTATTTTTCCCGCACGTCAGACTCAAAGACTCGTAACCCTTTTCCGGAAACACCTCAAACCCGTTCGCCTGCAACCACGCCCGACCCTGCTCGGCATTTTTCCGGTGCCGCGCATGCCGCTGGGCAACCCCCTCCTTTTCGATTTCCGCCAGCTTCACCTCCAAAGCGTACAGGTGGCTGATGGAGGGGGTACAGGGTGTCATGTTGCTCTCGGCCTGTTTCCGGAATTCCAGGAAATCGTAGTAAAAGCCACGATCCTTTACTTTTTCTGCCCGTTGATAAGCCCGCTCGCTTACCGCAAACAGCGCGGCCCCGGGGGGCAAGGCCAAAGCTTTTTGCGTTCCGCAAAGCATCACATCCAAACCAAGCTCATCAAAAGGAATCGGGAGAACACTGAAGGAGGAAACCGTGTCCACGATCAGCAACACATCGGGATACTTCGTGCGCACCAGTTTGGCGATGTCGGGCAGCGGGCTCAGCGACCCCGTGGAGGTTTCATGGTGAATTAGCGTCAGGGCGTCGTAACCGCCCTTGGCCAACTCCCGGTCGATCATCTCGGGCTTGATCGCCTGACCCCACTCCACCTGCACTTTGCCGGCCTCCTTACCGCATTTGCGCGCCACATCGAACCACTTGTCTGAAAAGGCTCCGTTCATGCAGACCAACACTTTCGCCTCCACCAGGTTCCGCAAAGCCGCCTCCATGACCGACCAGGCCGATCCGGTCCCCAGAAAGACCGGCTGACTGGTTTGAAAAAGCTTTCTCAGCCCGGGCTGGACCCGGGCGTAAAGATCCTGAAAGCCTTTCCCGCGATGCCCGATCATGGGCCCGGCGAAGGCCTTCCTCACGGAATCGGAGATTTCCACCGGCCCAGGGATAAACAGTTTGATCTGAGACACTCTTGGGGTAGATAGAGCATTCGTCCCTATGCGCAAACTTATCCTTACGGCGTTACTCCTGACGCCCGCCTGCTGGTTCGCCTCAGCCCAGATTGGCACGAAGGGATTCTCGGATGCCAGTGGCAGCATGCAGACCACCTCGGATGACGACGGCCATATCGAGCGGCCGCGTGCGGTTCGCCCTGAGGAACCGGTGGCCAAGGCCACCGCGGCGACCCCTGAAGACAAGGCTCCCCAGGCTCCGGCCACCTCTTCTGCCAATCTTCCCGCCCAAGCGCCCGGCCCGGCCGTCAGCGAAATCATTCAAAATGCCATCCGCCGGGATGAGGAGTTGCGTGACCTGCGGCAGGATTTCATCTACCAATTGCAAGTCACCACCGAACGCCTGGACGACGATAACCAGGTGATCCCGGACAAAACCAAGACCCTCTCCGCCAAGATCAAGCCGGGCAAGGACATCACGTTCTCAGCCGACTTCAGCGACGACGCCGACTCCAAATCCGACAAATCATCCGGCCAAACCAGGGTGGCGGGTGGCGGCCGCGGCCTGAGCCAGGCGCAACGCGATGACGACGACGATGAGGACAAGGACAAACAGGTCGAGGACGCCAAGAAAGTCAACGCCATGCTCGACATGGCCAAGATCGCACCTCGCTACACCTACCAGCGCTTAAAAGATGACACGATCCGTGATCGTCGCTGCTTTGTCATAAAATTCACACCCAAGAAGGACCAGCCCTTCTCTACCCGCGAGGAGAAGGTCATCAATAAGGTGGGTGGCACAATCTGGATCGACCAAAACGACTTCAGCATCATTCAGACCAAGGGGAAGCTAACCGAGGAAGTGGACGTGGCCTGGTTCCTCGCCACGATGAAGGGGCTCGACTTCAACTACCAGACGTCCGAACTGGGGATTGCCGACATCCCCGTTCCGGCCGGCTTCTCGATGAATTTTGATCTCAACATCATGGGCTATCGCATGGCTCAGCGGCAAAAAAACACTATGACCGACTATGTCAAATCCGATTCGGCCACGGCTCCTGCCGCATCCCCAACCCCTCCCGCTCCCTAGGGACGGGGCGGCCCACCACTCCAAAAAAATCCCGGGGCCTGAGCGAGGAAGCGGATGGGGCTTGGGAAGCTCCCCGGCGAAGCCCCGGCCATCAACCCTCCCCAAAATCGCCCGGAGGGGTTCAGTTCTCGAAAAAATCAAAAATCAGGGCATTTTGTTGGCATGAGGGGCTTGATTCTCTGGTTCTCCCTGGTCGGCATTGGGTGGTGCGAAAACCCACCGGCGGAACCAGCCCTTCCAACCCCAGACCCGGCGGGTCCACAGTGGGCCGATCAGGCAGTTTGGTATCAAATTTTCCCGGAGCGCTTCCGCAATGGGGACCCAAAGAATGATCCCACCGCCTCCTACATTGGCGCTCCCCAGTCGATCCACAACAAATGGCGAATCAGCCAGTGGACCCGGGAATGGTACGCCTTGGCGGACTGGGAACAGGATCTTTCTCCAAATGTGTATGACAACCTCCACTACCGGCGTTACGGCGGAGACTTTCAGGGGATCATGGACCGCCTCGATTATTTAAAGGATCTCGGTGTCACCGCCATCTATTGCAACCCCGTTTTCGCCGCCCCTTCCCACCATAAATACGATGCGCTGGTGTTTCATCACATGGATCCCTTTTTCGGACCCGACCCGGTTGCCGATCTCGCCCTGCTCAACCACGCCTCCGCCGATCCCTCCACTTGGACCTGGTCGGCCGCCGATAAACTATTTCTCGAGTTGGTCAGGCAGGCCCACGCCCGGGGCATCAAAGTCATCATTGACGGGGTTTTCAACCACACTGCCACTGGTTTTTTTGCTTTTGCTGATATCCGCGAAAAACAGCGGGATTCAAAGTATAAGGATTGGTACACCATTCTTTCCTGGGCTGATCCAGAATCCCAAAGCCGCCGGAAATTCGACTGGGCCGGCTGGGATGGGCATAAAAGCCTGCCGGAATTTTCCGAGGTCACCGGCCCGCAAGGCCGCAAAACCCTTCACCCTGAGGTCAAGGCCTACATCTTTGCCATCACCAAACGCTGGATGGACCCCAACGGGGACGGTGATCCCTCCGACGGTATCGACGGCTGGCGACTCGATGTCGCGGAAAAGGTGGGCGACGGCTTCTGGGAGGAATGGAATGATCTGGTCAAATCCATTAATCCCCGCGCCTACACCACCGCCGAAATCTGGGGAGACGCCTCTGCCTACCTGCTGCGCACCAAGTTTGACGCGGCCATGAATTACCACGCTTTTGCCATCCCCATCAAAGGCGGGCTGATCGACGGAACCTTGCCCGTCCGGGAATTTGTGCGGACAATGGAAGACCGGCGCGCCAAATATTCACCCGAACGCTTTGCCCGCATGATGAATCTTTTCGATTCCCACGATACCGACCGCTTTGCTTCCATGATCGTCAACCGGGACCGAACCTACTACGGCAATCCCGATATGTTTGCCTATGACGCCAGCGTCACGGCGAAAAATACGGACCAGCCCTATATGGTCCGCAAACCAGATGCAACCGACCGAAAACTGCAGCGGATGATCACTCTCTTTCAGGTGGCCTACCCTGGCGCCCCTTACCTGTATTACGGCACGGAGGCCGGCATGTGGGGGGCAGATGACCCCGACGATCGTATGCCTATGGTCTGGGCTGACCTTAAATTTGAGCCCCAGACCCTCAGCCCCAGCGGTCAAAACAAGCGCAACGACGATGTCAATTTTGACGCTCCCCTCCACGCCTACCACCGCGAGGCCCTCGCGCTGCGCCGCTCGTACCCCGCCCTGCAGGACGGCACCATGGCCATGATCGGCGCCGAAAATTCCAGCCGGATGTTTGCCTTTGCCCGCAAAGGCGCGGAGACGATTCTCGCCGTTTTTAACCGCCACACGGATCCCCAGACCTTCACCTTCCGGTTCGGTACCACCGACGGTAGTGAACCGCCCCTGCTTGAGCCTTTCTTCATTTCCTCTGGAACCACCTCCGACGCCACGGTCAAGCAGGCCCAAGGTAAGGTCTCTGTCACCCTGCCGGGACTCACTGGGGCCCTGTTGCAGCAAAAGTAAGCCTTCGCCTCCTCCCTTCTCTTGGTCTTATGGTGTCTTTGTGAATTTTTCAAAAATGGTTTGGATCGCCTTGCTGCTGATGGTGGCGGGGGTTGCCGCCGGCCTTTGGTGGTTTCGTAAAGGTGTTTTGCATCAGGCTTTCCCGGCCCCTGGCCCCAAGCCAAATGCTGAATCTCCGCTTCCCTCCCCGGCGGCGGTTCCGGCCCAGGATTGGCCCAAGTACGCCGTCTGGTACCAGATCTTTCCGGAGCGCTTTCGCAACGGGGACCCAAAAAACGATCCAACGGCAGAGTACTCCCGCGTCCCGGAACAAGTCCGGTCCAAGTGGCGGATCACTCCCTGGACCAAGGAGTGGTATTCCATGGATGACTGGGAAAAGGAAATCGCCTCCGATGCCTATGGCAGCATGCACCACCGCCGCTACGGCGGCGACTTCCAGGGCATCATCGACAAACTCGATTATCTCAAGGACCTGGGCGTCACCGCCATTTACTTCAACCCGATCTTTGAAAGCTCGTCCCTCCATAAATACGACGCCCGCTCCTACCACCACGCCGATCCCCATTTCGGGCCCGATCCCGAAGGCGACAAGGCCCTGATCGCTGGGGAGACGGCCGACCCAACCACCTGGAAATGGACCGCGGCCGACAAAATGTTCTTGGAGCTCGTCCGTCAGGCCCACACCCGCGGAATCCGCGTCATCCTTGATGGCGTCTTCAACCACTGTGCCACCGACTTTTTTGCCTTTGTCGATTGTAAGAAGAACCAGGAGAAATCTCCCTACACCCACTGGTTTCATGTGAAAAAATTCGACAACCCCAATAGCCCGGAAAACGAGTTCGACTACGACGGCTGGTGGGGAGTGAAGAGCATGCCGGAATTTTCCGAAGTCACCGATGAGCAGGGTCGGAAAAACCTCGATCCGGAGGTCAAGGCTTACCTGTTCGCTATCACCAAGCGCTGGATGGATCCCAATGGCGACGGCGATCCCTCTGACGGCGTGGATGGCTGGCGCCTCGACGTCGCCAACGAAGTCGGCACCGGGTTCTGGGCCGAGTGGAACGACTACGTGAAATCGATCAATCCCCTGGCCTACACCGTCCCCGAAATCTGGGTGGAGGCGCAGGACTTTATGCGGGAGGCTAAATTCAACGGCGTCATGAACTACTACGCCTTCGCCATGCCCATCAAGGGCGGCCTGATCCATGAGACCATCTCCACGCGCGATTTTCTTCGCCTGATCGAGGGGCGGAGGGAGAAGTTCACCTGGGAAGAGGCCTTGCGACACCAGAACCTATTCGACTCCCACGACACCGACCGCTTCCCCTCCATGCTCGTCAACCGGAACCGACCCTACTTCGCCAAGGAAGATGCTTTCGGATACGATGGCGACCTTTGGGCCGGCAGCGCGGAGAAACCCTACCTGATCCGCAAGCCCACCCCAGAGGAGCGGAAGCTTCAGCGGATGCTTACCCTCTTCCAGGTGGCCTACCCAGGCGCCCCTTACCTGTATTACGGCGTCGAGGCGGGCATGTGGGGTGCCGACGATCCGGACGACCGCATGCCTATGGTCTGGTCGGATCTACAATTTGAACCCCAGACAATCAGTCCGGCCGGTCAATTCGAACGGAAAGACGATCCCAATTTCGATGCCGACCTTCATACCTTTCATAAGGACGTTCTCGCTTTACGCAAAAAACATCCGGAATTAATCGACGGCTCCATGCGGATGCTGGGGGGCTCGGACCGCACTCGGACTTTTGCCTGGGTTCGGGAAGGTGCTCGGCCCCAGTTGGCCGTTTTCAATCGGAATCCCGCAACCCAAACCCACCTCATTTCCCTGAAGGCATGGGGTTCGGGCAGGAATTTCACCCCGACTTTCGTTTCTTCGGGCACGTTGACCGAGGTTAAGGTCGCCGCTCAAGACGACGAGCTGCGCGTCACGCTGCCCGGTTGGACCGGCGTGCTGCTCTCGGCGGATTAGGCCGACCGCTCGATCGGGGCGCGCACCCGGTTCCCCCACTCGGTCCAGGAGCCGTCATAATTGCGCACTTTTTTCAACCCAAGCAGGTAGCTCAGAACAAACCAGGTGTGGCTGGATCGCTCGCCGATCCGACAGTACGCCACCACCTCTTTCTCTGGGGAAATCTGGCAGCCCTCCAAATAGATTTTGGTAAGCTCCTCTGCCGACTTAAACGTGCCATCCTCCTTCACCGCCGACTTCCACGGCACGCTCTTGGCCCCCGGAATGTGACCGCCGCGCAGCACCCCCTCCTGGGGATACTCCGGCATATGGGTGACTTCCCCTTTGAACTCGCCCGGAGAGCGCACATCAATCAGCGGTTTCTTCCCCTGACTGAAGGCCAGCGCATCCTCGTAGAAGGCGCGCACCTCCGCATCCAACCGCTTCGCGGGTGTCGCATAGCTGGCCGGCTTCACCGTCACCTTGTCGCGGGTCAAAGGCCGCTTCTCCGCCACCCACTTGTCACGTCCGCCATTCAAGATCTTCACCTTGCTGTGCCCGAAAAGGCGGAAGGCCCATAGGGCGTAGCAGGCCCACCAGTTCGATTTGTCCCCATAAAAAATAACCGTGGTCTCCGGTGAAATCCCGTTGCGGGCACAGAGCTCGGCAAAGACCTTGGGGCTGATGTAGTCGCGCACCAGCGGGTCTTGTAGGTCGCGCCGCCAATCGATGTGCACGGCGTTCGGAATGTGGCCGGTGTCGTACAGCAGGACGTCCTCGTTGCTCTCCACGATCCGGATGCCCGGATCGTTTAGGTTTTGAGCCAGCCACTCGGTCTCCACCAGGGCTTCGGGATGGGCGTATTTCGTGTTCATAAAGTGCTCTCCTGTAACCTAGCAAAATGCCCAAACCCTGCCCGGGGCGCAACCGCCCCGCGTGTCATCCCCGCGCGGCCTTCTCCTCATCCAGGAGCGGGAACAGGGGCGTGATCGTGCCCAAGGCTCTGCCAGCCTGCTCAGTCGGCCAGTCCGGCCAGCTCTTTTGCCGTGGCCCAGGTCGCCCGGGATAGCCCAGCTGAGTCAATCCCGCCTCTGCAGTCTGGGGAATCACACAGGCCACCTCGAGCAACACTAACTCCAGGGCAGCGGCGGCGTCCGCCAGGGTGGCGTCCAGCTCCCCGGCCTTGTTCGCATCTTTCGCCAGCTTCCAAGGCGCCCGGGCCTCGATCAACTGATTCGCCGCCTGCACCGCCTTCCAAAGCTCTCCCAGGGCCAAGTGGATCTGGTACCCCTTCATCAGCTCGTCCCATTTCCGCAGGGCATGCAAAACAGTATCGCGAAAGCCCTCCGAAATCGGGTCAGGCTTCGCGACGGCAGGAATTTTTCCGTCCCGATAGCGCCCGATCATCGAGCCGGTCCTCTGCAGGAGATTCCCCAGCTCATGGGCGAGCTCTCCCTTTCTCCTGGCCGCCAGCGACTCCTCGTCAAAATCCGCATCGTGGCCCAACGCCATCTCCCGCAGGACATAGTAACGGAATGCATCCGCCCCGTACTTCGCAGCCAACTCTCCGGGGTCTACTACGTTGCCGGTCGACTTGCTCAACTTCTCACTCTTGCGGGTCCAAAACCCGTGCACCAAAAGCTTCGCAAACATTGGCAGGCTTAGCGCCTTGAGCATGCACGGCCAGTAGACCCCGTGGGCCGGGACCAAAATGTCCTTCCCGATCACGTGGACGGCAGGCTCCCAGTCGGTCAATTTCCCCTCCCCGCTGCCCGCCCCCGTCACGTAGTTCAATAAGGCGTCAAACCACACATAGGTCACCTGATTCTCATCAAACGGCAGGGGGATTCCCCAAGCTAGGCGGGCTTTTGGTCGGGAAATGCAAAGATCCGGAAGCGGCTTCTCCAGCGCCCCAAGTAACTCCTTGGCGCGGAACTCGGGAAAAATCAGGGATGGCTGCTTCTGGATCAGTTCCCGTAACCAATCCTGATATTTGGATAATTTAAAAAAGTAGTTCTCCTCGGTCAGCTCCACCACCTCCCCGTAAATTTCCGGCCAAGAGCCATCGGGTTGCCGTTCCTTCTCCGTGAGAAACTGTTCCGCCCGCACGCTGTAGAATCCCTTGAAGGTCCCCTTCACGATATCCCCCTGCCGGTGCAGTTTTTCCAGCACCTCCCCTACAAGTTTTTTGTGTCTGGCTTGGGTCGTTCTTAGGAAGTCATCCGGTTGCACCCGCAGGAGCTTCCAAAGACTGGCAAAAAGGACACTAATCCCGTCCACAAACTCCTGCGGACTTTTTCCGGCCTTGCCGGCGCTTTGCTGAACCTTCTGCCCATGCTCATCCAGCCCGCTCAAAAAGCGCACCTCTTGACCCGTCCGCCGTGCAAACCGCGCCAGGGTATCGGTCAAAACCTTCTCGTACGCGTGCCCCAAGTGGGGCTTCGCATTGGCGTAATCAATCGCCGTGGTCAGAAACAAACTGCTCAAGCTCTCTTATTACCACTCCTCCTTCATCCTTTCACGATCTACCTTCAGGTTCACCCCCACTTTCACGAACAACCCCACAACCTTCATCCTGTGGTCCGAAACATCATCAGGGCATGATAGTAATCGTAACCGTAAACGAACATTTTCCTATGTACTGTCTGCCAGCTTCTGTCTCCTTTGCCGTCCCGCCGCTAGTGGCTCGCCACCCGCTCCCCTAAAGCATGTCTTGCGCGTCCACATCAATCGTCCCCCTCATCCCCGTCGGCCACTTCGCCCCTAACACCTCCCGCTTCAAATCGCCCATCAACTCCGGAACCTTGTCCACCAGGAGAAACAACTGGAACCGAAACTTCCCCTCCACCCGCGCGATCGGCGCCGCACAAGGCTCCGGCACCTCCACTCGGCCTTTCCATAATTCCCGTAGTCTTCCGGCCACATGGCGGATGGAAGCCGAGGCCTGCGCCTCGC
>Ga0194118_10002139_pt1 | contig 25812 bp, 26 predicted proteins | sample TA2MahsurfametaG_2_FD_148662 | JGI IMG/M metagenome (GOLD analysis project Ga0194118, IMG submission 148662) | Freshwater microbial communities from Lake Tanganyika, Tanzania - TA2015013 Mahale N5 surface | ecosystem: Environmental > Aquatic > Freshwater > Lake | place: Tanzania: Lake...
ACAGTACCAGTGATGACGCAATGGACAAGTATATTGAAGAATATAAAGAGTTTCAAGCAAAAGCAGATTCCGTCACTGAACTTGCTGATAGTTTGAAAGGAGAAATTATCATTGCTGATAACGAATCCAGAGCGGCAGAAGGTCGTGCAAAGATACTAAGTCGTCAGGTAAATTCATTAAAGAATGAAACACTGAGTATGGAAGAACGAGCAGAAGTAATGAAGGAAACTCTCCTTGATACGTTAGAGTTGGCTCGTCAAGTATTACCATTAAAAGATTCTATTATTGCAAAACAAAAGGAAACCATAGCAGCACAAGGTACCCAAGTCACTGAATTAGAAAGTGCATTACAAAGTAAAGATAATGCCTTACGTATGGCAATGATGCGTGGTGATAGTCTCCAAATGGTGGTCAATCTTATCCCACCTGCCCCAAAGAATCCTAACCGTATGTTTGGGTTCAAGTTACCAAGTCGTAAGGCATCATTTGCAGTTGGATTAGCAATGGGACTTGGAACAGGAATTCTTGTAATCAAGTAAGAGGTTTTATGAACGCAACATCACAACAGTTACGTGACAAAATCAAAGAAGAATTTAAGAAATGTGCGTTAGACCCTGCATATTTCCTATCACGATATTCCTATATCCAACACCCGATTCGTGGTCGGGTGTTGTTTGATTTATACCATTATCAGAGAACTGCTCTAAAAGATTTCGAAGGTAACGATTATAACATTGTTCTCAAAGCTCGTCAAATTGGTATTTCCACATTGGTTGCAGGGTATGCTCTTTGGTTGATGTTGTTCCATAAAGACAAGAACGTATTGGTTATCGCAACTAAGCAAGAAACAGCAAAGAACTTGGTTACCAAAGTAAAGTTTATGCACCAAAACCTTCCAGTATGGTTACGAGGTAATGTCATCACGGATAATAAGTTATCATTACAATTTGGTAACGGGTCACAAATTAAAGCAGTGGCATCAAGCCCAGATGCAGGTCGTTCTGAAGCATTGTCTCTTCTCATCCTTGACGAAGCTGCGTTCATTGATGCAGCAGATATTATTTGGACAGCAGCATCCAGTACATTATCAACGGGTGGTAAAGCAATCCTACTGTCCACTCCAAACGGCGTTGGTAACTTCTTCCATAAGATGTGGCAACAAGCTGAAACCAAAGCCAATAATTTTAATACTATTTTATTAAATTGGAAGGTACATCCAGAACGTGACCAAGCGTGGCGCGACCGTCAAACGGAACTGATGGGTGAGATGCAGGCAATTCAAGAACACGATGCATCGTTTATTTTCTCAGGCAACACGGTAGTTCCAGCAGAAATACTTGAATTCTATAAGAAAACATATGTTCAAGAACCAATATCAAAAGAGGGATTTGATGGAAATTTGTGGGTATGGGAATATCCGCACCCATCTAAGTCATATATTGTGTGTGCTGACGTTTCCCGCGGGGATGGGGAGGATTACTCAACTTTCCACGTAATTGATATCGAAGCATCGGCACAAGTCGCAGAATATAAAGGTAAAATTGAGACAAAAGCATTTGGAAATATGTTGGTGTCTATCGCAACTCAGTATAATGATGCTCTCCTTATTCCAGATAATAGTAGTATTGGGTGGAATGCTATCCAACAAATTATCGACCGTGGGTATAAAAATCTCTTCTATATGTCCAGAGATTTACAATATGTGGACGTAGAACATCAAATGACGGGAAAATACCACAAAGAAGAACGAGGAATGGTGCCAGGATTTATGATTTCTCAAAGAACCAGACCATTAATTATTAACCGATTAAAAGAGTATATGTTGGAAACATCGTTTACTGTTCGGTCAAGTCGAATGATTGCGGAGTTAGAAACATTTATCTGGAAAAATGCTAGACCAGAAGCATTATCTGGGTATAATGACGACTTAGTTCTTGCCCTTTGTATTGGGTTATGGGTTCGGGATACCGCTCTTAGATTACATCAAGAAGGAATTGAATTGACTAAGTTAGCTATCGATAAAGCTAAGTATCAACTAGGGTCTATGGTCTATACCACCAACGGCTTAAACCACAATCCATACGAAATGAATATTGGGGAAAATAAAGAGAATTTACGGTGGTTACTGTAAATACATAATACTTATATAGTAGTGTCATTATATACTATTTTTGAGATAATATATGAAAGCTGAAGATATTCGTCGTATAATTCATGAAGAACTTGAGAAAGTTATCAATGAGCAAGCATATCAATGGTGGTTAAAACCAGCGGAGGCGGAAACTCCCGATGCGCATTTAAATCCAAGTCAAGTTCACGAAGAAATGTGTGAAGGTGAAGGTTGTCTTGACGAAAAATCAGTCCCAGAACCATATAATCGTAAGTCACCACCGCGTAGACCAATGACTAAATCTCAAATAGATAAAAGACAAAAAATTGGTCGTAATATGTTGTCAAATGAAAAAGTGGTTAGTAGATTTCGTAAAGATTACGGTGATGAATGGAAAGACTATCTTTGGGCAGCAGCAACCTCAGCAACATTCAGACAACGTGGTAGTTCCAAGAGTGACGATAAACGGAAAAAATAATACATTTGGAGAGCAATATGATTAGATTGTCAGGATTAGTGAATCTAAAGGCATTAAAAGAAGAATCACACGAAGAACCAACACCAGCTCCAACTGTAGCTGTTGATAAAAAGTCTCGCGTTGAAATGAAATTAAAGAGACTCAAAGAAATGCAAATGACCCCGGACCAAGAAAAGAAGGTGGATGAACTCTTGGTTCAATATGAAGAATTAACCGCTAAGCAAAAGCAACTTGATGTAGATAAGGACGGCAAGATTGAAGCTGATGATTTAGCAAAACTTCGTGCTGGTAAGAAGGCTGACGAAGCAGTTGGGGAAGACCACGAAGTATCAATGGCATCCAAGACCCTTGACTCTATCATCAGACACGCAACCGAATTAAAGGGTAAGATTGGAATGGAAGAAAAGGACATTCCAGCATGGATTCAAGACCATATTGCAGTTGCTGAAAACAACCTTGACCAAGCAAATACCAGTTATCACGAATACGGTGATGAAGAAAAGACTGATATGCCAGTAGACAAGGATTTAGAAGCAATGAAAGAAACAGTTAATGAAGCAGCACCAGAAGGTTGGGAAAAGACTGTATTGGCTATGAAGAAGCACAAAGAAATTGACAATCCTTGGGCACTTGCGCATTGGATGAAAAGCAAGGGATATCAACAACATAAGAAAAAAGGAAAAGAATAATGGAATCCGTCGCAAAGTTTATCTCAGTGCTTCTTGCTAGTCGTGAACAAGCCCATATCTTCCATCTTCAATCTCCTTCATATGCTCAACATAAGGCATTACAAGGATACTATGAAGATATCGTAGACTTGGTTGACACCTATGTAGAATCATACCAAGGCCGTTACGGAATTCTAAAGGGATATAAGCCAACAACTCAAATTTTTGAAGATAACTCAACTCTTCGCTATTTTGCAGGATTATTATCATATGTCGATAATACCCGTAAAGAACTTCCACAAGACGGTGAACTCAATAATACCGTAGATGAAATCGTTGGTCTTATTTCCAGTACTCACTACAAACTCAAATTCCTAAAGTAATATGAAATACAGAGACTTTTTTCCAGAAGGGTATTCAGACGGTACATCATTTTCACAAACCAAAGCAGATTTTGGTCAAGAAAAACCAGAAGAAATGCCAGAAACCGACCCAAAAGATTTAGCAGTTCGTTCGGCTCGTATTAGTGATATCCTAGAACGTAACATTCCAACCAGTCCAGAAAAGTGGGCAAGGGCAAAAGCAGCAGCACGTTCTAAATTCAAGGTTTACCCATCTGCATACGCTAACCTCTGGGCAGCAAAGAAGTACAAGAGTATGGGTGGTGGATGGAAGAAGGGAAAGAAGTGATTAAGTTAATGGACCTTATACCAGAAGAATGGACGAAAAAGTATAAGAAATCTATTAACTGTAGTAATCCAAAAGGTTTTAGTCAACGAGCCCATTGCGCTGGTCGCAGAAAGCGAAAGCGTGGTGGTAAAACTAAATCGAAACCAGTATGACACGATTCTCTGATTTATTAGTTGAAGTATCAATTGACCTTGACGAAAAGTACAAAACCAAGGGAAGTCTTGGTAAGTGGCTTCGTCAAAAGTGGGTTGATATTTCTCGTAAAAACAAAGATGGTACACATCCACCATGCGGTGCTTCTGCTGGCAAAAAGGAACGAAAGGGTGGGTCAGCAAAATATCCAAAGTGTCGTCCTGCCCGTTCTGCTGCGGCAATGAGTAAGGGTGAAAAGCGGTCAGCAGTCACTAGAAAGAGAAAGGCAGGAAACCCAGGCGGAAAGCCAACAATGGTATCCACATTTAAGAAAAAAGAAGAATGATATGGAAAACTTAAATGAAGCCTGTTGGGAAGGATATAAGGCAATTGGTGGAAAAATGAAGAACGGTAAAATGGTACCGAATTGTGTTCCTATCAATGAGGATGATATTATTGAAGAATATTGCCCACGTTGTTTAGCAACCGAAATTATACGAGCAGCAACACAACCACTACAAGAAGCAGAATATCACGGACGAAAGGTTACTCTTGGAAAACCTATGCGAGGCGATGTAAAGAAGTTTAAGGTGTTCGTCAAAGACCCAAGTACTGGTAACGTCAAGAAGGTTAACTTCGGTGACAAGACAATGAGAATTAAGAAGTCAAATCCAGCTCGTCGTAAGTCATTTAGAGCACGACATAATTGTGACACTCCGGGGCCAAGAACAAAAGCACGATATTGGTCATGTCGTAAGTGGTAATTTCCCCCTTGACAATTAATACAATTTATTATACATTACTACAATAGTGTGTGGAGAAATAAAATGGCATTATTAAAAGATTTACTCAATGAGGCTACCAGTCAAACCACGCGTAGAGTTCATTTAATGCGAGTGGAAACAATATTAGAAAATATTGCTCCAAGACTTAAACAGGCTGACCAAAAGAAACTTGCAGAAATTTATATTGAATTAAAGCAAATGGCAGAAATGTTAAATGAAACCCCATATACAATTTTTAATACACAACAATGGGCTTTATTAGAAATCGTATTAAAAGGTAAGGTGGCAGAATTTAAGTTAATTGCAGAGGACATTGCAGAAAATAATAAAGATGTTGATTGCTGGCCTTTGGCGTATGCAATCGATACAATTCTCATTTAAGTGAGGGGTTATGGCAGATACTAGTGTATTTGGTCGCCTACGGAAACTGTTTTCCACAAACACAGTTGTCCGCAATGTAGGTGGTAAAAAGTTAAAAGTTGCAGATACGGATAACGTTCAATCCTTTATTAACCGTAGAGGCATTGACCGTTATCATCGTGTCTATTCGTCAATGACCGGCGGATATGGTGCAGCAGGTGGTCGGTATGAATCTGCAGCAGCATTTCAAGGGTCACGTTTACAATTGTTCCGTGATTATGATATGATGGATAATGACCCAATCATCTCATCAGTAATGGACATTTACGCAGACGAATCCACTGTAAAAGACGAATTTGGTCAAGTACTTAGTATCCGTTCAAAGAACCAACAAATCCAAGATATTCTCCATAACTTATTCTATGATGTATTGAACGTTGAGTTCAATCTCTGGCCCTGGGTCAGAAATATGGCTAAGTATGGGGATTTTTTCTTATTCCTTGATATTGACGAAAAGTATGGCGTAGTCAATGTCATTCCGCTCTCGGTATATGAAACGATTCGTATTGAAGGACAAGACCCAGGTAATCCATTCTCGGTGAAGTTTAAAGTAGAAAATGATTTCTTAGCACTTGGAAAGAAAGAATTTGATAATTATGAAGTTGCCCATTTCCGTCTTCTCTCCGATACTAACTTCCTTCCATATGGTAAGGCAATGATTGAGGGTGGTCGTCGTATTTGGAAGCAACTTCAATTGATGGAAGATGCAATGTTAATTCACCGTATCATGCGAGCACCAGACAAGCGTAAGGTGTTGGTTGATATTGGAAATATTCCAGCAAACGAAATTGATACACACATGCAACGTATTATCGACCGCATGAAAAAGACACCATTGGTTGACCCAAAGACAGGGGATTACAACCTTCGGTATAATATGATGAATATCACAGAAGATTTCTATCTTCCTGTTCGTGGTAAAGATTCTGGAACAGATATCCAAAACCTACCAGGCTTACAATTTAACGCAATTGAAGATATTGAATACCTTCGTAACAAGTTGATGGCAGCATTCAAAGTACCGAAGTCATTCTTGGGGTACGAAGAAGATACTAATGGTAAGGCAACATTGGCAGCACAAGACGTTCGTTTCGCACGTACCATTGAACGCATTCAACGCATTATGGTGTCAGAACTTACCAAGATTGCTATCATCCATTTATACGTTCAAGGATTCACCGATGAAGAACTAATTGACTTTGAACTTGAAATGACCTCACCATCAGTCATTTATGAACAAGAAAAGTTAAACTTGTGGAAGGAAAAGGTAGCATTGTCTAAAGATATTGCAGACAGTAAGTTCTTGTCACGTGACTGGATTTACCACAACATTCTTCAAATTGCCGAAGATGACGCTCGTACGGAACAAGAAAAGATAGTCAAGGATGTTGAGTGGGTCGGCAAGGCCGAAGCAGCACAACAAGCAGCTGCACAACCACAACAACCACAAGCTGGGGCAGGTCAGCCTGAAGCAGAAGCACCAGCAGAACCAGAAGCTGGAGCAGAAGAGGAACAGCAACTGGATACTGTAGACGCTGTACTTGCATCTCTTGAGGATATCCCAACAGAAGAAGAAGGTGGGGATGAAGCTGAGTTGGAAGAAGCTAAGATGGGGCGTCCAAAGGTTGGTCAAAAGTATGGCCAAGACAGTCACCCACGTGGTCGTGACCCACTCGGACATAAAGAAAATCTAGGTGCATTACGTGTAGGACAACAACGCAAACCTTCCAGAAAGTCTCCGTTGTCTCTCGAAAATCATGAAATTTCGGGTCTAATTAAACAACTAAACGCTCATAAAATTGCACCAGAAACCTCTAGTATCTTAAACGAAGACAATATTTTAGACATCGAAAACTAACGAACTAGAAATTATCATACTATTTAATATATGATAAGGTATTTTTTTCACTTATGGCGGATTCTTTTATGAAATCTAGTATTAAGCATAATAAGCTAAGAAACACTGGTATCCTTTTTGAACTATTAGTACGTCAAATTACTGCTGACGTAATGGAAAACAAAAAAGATGGAGTTGCTGTTAAGTTAATGCGTGAATTCTTTAATTCGAAAAAAGAATTAGGTAAAGAACTTATGTTATACCGTGCATTTTTTAACGTTCAGAACGTGTCTGAACAAAAAGCATTTCAACTATTGAAGTTAGTAACCGAGCAAAGAAAGAATCTCGACCAACATGCGTTAGACACCCAAAAATATCTTTTAATTAAAGAAATTAAAAAGAACTTTGATTTAAAAGAATTCTTCGCAGCACGTATTCCTTCATATAAGATTTATGCATCTATCTATAAGAATTTTGACGCAGCAATTAATGGAATCAACGATACGACAACTATTGAAGAATTAGCAAGTAGTCAATTTACAATTGTTGAACATCTAGCAGGTAAATCTGTAAACAAGGAAATTAAAGAACATAATGAATTGTCAAATATCATTCGTAGTCAAGATGATGATATTAGATTCCTTGCGTATAAAATTTTAATTGAACGTTTCAATGAAAAGTATAAGGGATTAGATGAAGCACAAAAGAAACTGCTTCAAGAATATATTTACAATATCTCAAATACATCAAAGTTAAAAACATATACACAAACAGAAAGTCGTCGTTTGGCAAAGGCAATTACACAATCATCTATTAAAGTTAAAGACAAGGTTACTCGTATTAAGCTAAGTGAAGTTGTATCTCAACTTCAAAAGGTACAAACCGCTACCGTCATCAAAGAAAATCATATGACCGCTATGTTAATTGGATATGAAATTCTCAAGGAGCTTAAGGCATTATGAGTAACGAAGAAAAACTTAGAGCATTTATTCGTAAAGTTCTAGAACAAGAACTTAAAGAAATTAGTACATCAGCCGGAGCAGGTGCATATCTTACCCCTATGGCATTTCGTGGTAATGTTCAAAAAAATATTGCTAAGATGAAAAATGTAGCCACTCAATTAGGATATAAGTTATCACATCGTGGTGAAGAAGAAATGAAACGCCGTGCCGATACCATGGAACAACTTCAAAAAGAAAATCTTGTTGAAGGTAAAATTAGATATCACGAATATAAGAAAGATGAAAGTGCAACATCTACTCAAAAAATTGCAAAGACCATTTCTGAAATCAATAAAAACTTGATGGAAATGGAACGAATGTTAAAGATGAATGCTCGTCTACAAAAAGAATCTGGAATTGCCAGTGAAGCATTGTATCGTCGTACCCAACAAGGATTATTAAAGTTAGAAGCACGGTTACTTCACCTCGCCGGTAAAGTACGGGACATAAGAGGAAAGTAATATGAAGAATTTATTAGTTGAATACAATGTCATTGAATACGGAAAGGATTTATTAGCTGAAGCGGCTGATGTTAGTAAACCATTGATGTTAAAGAATGTTCTTCTTCAACGAGCTGAAGCAAAAAATCAAAATGGACGTATTTACCCACAAGAAATCTTACAGCGTGAAGCCGGAACTTATAAAGAAAACTTTGTAGTCCAACGCCGTGCTCTTGGTGAACTTGACCATCCAGAAAGTCCAGTGGTCAACCTTAAGAACGTATGTTGTAACGTTACGGAATTATGGTTTGAAGGGCAAGACGTTCGTGGTAACATTGAAATTCTTTCCACTCCATCGGGCAATATTGTTCGTGAACTCATCAAAAATAACATTCGTCTTGGTGTATCCTCACGTGGTATGGGGTCAGTTAAGTCAATCGGTGAAAATACCGTAGAAGTTGGTGACGACTTCTCACTTATTTGTTTTGATATTGTCAGTAACCCAAGTACACGCGGTGCATTCATTAACGAAAGTACGAAAAGTACTATCACTACACCATATTCACGTATTGATTCACTAGTATACGATTTCCTCAGTGAAGTAAAATGAAATTAGCAAAGGAATTTGTTAAGTTTACAGTTAAAGAATTAGGATTAAAATCATTACCTAAGAGTATTAAGTTCGAGGGTGATGGTTATTCTGCGCAACATTTAACATTTGGAACGTATAATCCTTCTACCGATGAAATCGTGGTGGTCAAGGGTCAACGTCATCCTATTGATGTATTACGTACATTAGCCCACGAATTGGTTCACCACAAACAACGTGAAGATGGACAAGAATTGAATGGTGAAAATGGATCAACCACGGAAAATGAAGCAAATGCAATGGCTGGAGAACTGATGAGAAAGTTTAGAACAGTTCGTCCAGAGATATTCAATGTTGGGCCTTGGGGATTTCATACCAATATGGAAGGAAAGATTCAATCTATTTTACAAGTTGCAAAAACAGGTAAAGCACAAAAGATTGAAGAACATTATGTAGATGGATTTACTGCAAAACTATTAGTAACAGTTGCTCACAATCTATCCGCAAATAATAGAAAGAAGTTTTATAACGAATCTATAGGTGATATGGTCACCTTAGCATATAAATTAGTTACTCAGTAAAACGGAGGCAGTATGTACGTTGAAGTTAAAGGTGATAAACAAGTTGATTTAGAACGAGCACTCCAGCAGTTCGTCAAACAGGTTAAAAAAGCCGAATTGATGGAAGATTTAAAGAAGAAAGAATTCTATTTGAAGAAGTCGAAGAGACTCCAAAAGAAAAGTCAAGACGCCCTTCGCCGTAGAAAACGGGAAGAAAGTAAGGTGCAAAAGAAAAACAACAACAATAATACATTTTAACTAAAAATTGATGTTTTACAAAAAACAATAATATATATTATTTAGTACACCTCATTTGGGGTGTGATTTTTTGTTGTATATATACGTCATAATGGCTCACAATAGTCATTTTAATTCTCATAGGAGAGAAAATTTATGGCAGAGTTCGAATTCACGAACAAGCTTTTAAAGGAAGCAATTGCAGACGCAGAAGCAGTTCGTCAAACAGCAATTGAAAACGCAAAGCTTTCATTAGAAGAAACGTTCACACCCCAAATTAAGTCAATGCTTTCACGCAGACTTCGCGCAGAAGCAGAAGGCATGGAACATGATGAAGAAGAAAAGGATGTAGAAAAGAAAGAAGAACCAAAAACAGAAATGGCAAAACCAGAAGAAGAAAAGAAGCATATGGAAACTGAAGCTGCAACTGAAACTCCATTTGAAGACGGAGAATCAGAAGGTGGTCATCTTGCAGCAACATCAGATATCGGCGCAGGTGACAATAAGGAACCATCACCAGAAGCATTTGATTCAGCAGACGATGATGAAAGTGGCGAAGACGCAGGCGAAAGTGATACCGATTGGTATGATGACTGGTCAGACGCTGACTTTGACCTTGATGAAGTAATCAAGGAATTAGAAGCAGACCTTAAGGAAGTCTCACATGACGAAGACGAAAAGGAAGAAGAAAAAATGGACGAAGCTATGCATGACGAAGAAGAAAAGGAAGAAATGAAGGAAGAAATGCATGGTGAAGAAGACAAAGAAGAAAAGAAAGCAGACAAAGCATTCCCAATGGAAGCCCCAGAAGGTGATGCAGAAAAACCAGAAATTCCAACTAAGTCTTCAGATATCGGAAAAGAAGCCGCACACACCGCAGCAGATGTAAATACTTTTGTAGCCGAACCATCAGATGTAAATAAGATGGAAGGTGAAGAAATGAAGGGTCACGAAGAAGAAGGCGAAGAAGAACTTGATTTAGAAGCAATTCTCGCAGAATTGGAAGCCGAAGATGAAAAACATAAGGTATCATCTGAAAAAATGGCATCCCTAGAGAAAGAACTTGCAGAATATCGTCAGGCTGTAAAGCTCCTACGAGGCAAGCTACACGAAGTCAATCTTCTCAACGCAAAACTCTTGTACACCAACAAAATCTTCCGTAAGGAAGGTTTGACTACTGAACAAAAGGTAATGGTCGTAGAAAACTTTGACCGTGCAACCACCGTTCGTGAAATCAAGATGGTATACACAGTTTTGGTAGAAACATTAACTTCCGCAGCAAAGGTAGTAAAGGCAACAAAGGCACCAAGTAAGGTGGTCACCGAAGGGTTCGCAAGTAAGGCAACCCCAAGTACCGCTCCAAAGACTGAAGCACCAGCAGTTATCGCAGAAAACTCTGTTGCTAAGCGTTTACAACAACTCGCAGGAATCATTTCATAACTCACTAGGAGATAAGCATGTCAGACGTAAATTCACTTATCAACGAAGCCGGTTCAGCACACAAGGTAATCGTTGAACAATCCCGCCAATTAGCAGGTAAGTGGGAAAAGTCAGGTCTTCTTGAAGGCTTGAAGGGAACAGAAAAGCAAGGTATGGCAGTAATGCTTGAAAACCAAGCTTCACAACTTCTCTCAGAAAACTCATTCACCAACCAAGCAGGCACCTCAGGTGAACAATGGGCAGGTGTAGCACTTCCATTAGTCCGTAAGGTCTTCGGAAGTATCGCAAGTAAGAACTTCGTATCAGTCCAACCAATGAACCTTCCTTCAGGACTTGTGTTCTTCATGGACTTCAAGTACGGTAACACTATACTTGGAAAGACCGCAGGTCAATCACTCTATGGTACCGCACTTTCAAACACCTACAGTGCATTTGGTAACCAAGATGCAGGTGGCTTATACGGCGCAGGTGCATTCGGCTACTCAATCAACGATGCATCAACAAACATCGTTCCAGTAGCTTCACAATCAGTAAGTTTGTCAGATATCAACTTCAACACTCTTTTCAACACTGCAAGTCTCAGTAAGTACGTAGTACCAGCAGTAAGTGCTTCAAACGCAGACTTCTTAGCAGTACGTACCTTCGTACCAAGTGGTTCAGGTGCAGACATGGCAGCACTTGTCCTCCAAGAATTCACCAAGTACGATGGCACCAACATCACCTTCATCGTCAACACCGCAGCATCAGGTACCAAGACTGTTGACAAGATTACTTTCGTCAAGCAACCAACCGACACCACCCGTGGTGACTTCGAAGATCGTGATGGTTCAACCGACTTAGCAATTCCACAAATCGATCTTGAACTCCGTTCAGAAACTATCGTTGCTAAGACACGTAAGTTAAAGGCAGTCTGGTCACCAGAACTTGCACAAGACTTGAACGCATACCACAGTGTGGATGCAGAAGCTGAATTAACAGCAATGTTAAGTGATTACATCTCAACCGAAATCGACCTCGAAATCCTTGATATGTTAATCGCAGCTGTACCAAGTCTTACCACCGAATTCTGGTCAACCCAAATCGGTAGTGTATACAATTCAGTAACCGGTGCATTTGCAGTATCTTCATACACTGGTACCGCATGGACCAATATGACCTGGTTCCAAACACTTGGTCAAAAGATGCAAAAGGTAAGTAACAAGATTCATCAACTCACCATGCGTGGTGGTGCAAACTTTGCAGTATGTTCACCAACCGTCGCAACAATCCTTGAAACCATCCCAGGCTTCATGGCAAACACAGATGGTGACAAGATGGAATTTGCAGGTGGCGTAACCAAGGTTGGTTCATTCCAAAACCGTTACACCATCTACAAGAACCCATACATGAAGGAAAACGTCCTATTATTGGGCTTCCGTGGAAGTAACTTCCTCGAAACTGGTGCAGTATATGCACCATATATCCCACTCATCATGACTCCGCTCGTGTATGACCCAAACAACTTCACCCCACGCCGTGGTGTGATGACCCGTTACGCAAAGAAGGTAGTACGTCCTGAATTCTTCGGTAAGGTTCTTATCGACGGATTAAACTTACTATAATCTAGTAAGCTAACGGAGGGAATAAACTGGGTGGCCGAAAGGTCACCCTTTTTATTTGCCTTAAAATAAGAGTTAATGATTTAATAAAACTATTTATTATAAGTCCCTAATTAGAGAGAATTATGGAAACACAAGAACCAATTTTTTACGACGGTAATCCAAGAAATCCATTTGGTATAACACCATTTGGGTTTTTCGATAACGATCAAGAGTTCGTTACCGATGCTCCACGGGCGGCTGAATTCGTGGCACGGAAATTGGGGTATCCAGTTGTCGAAGTAGAATTGACTGATAAACAAATTTACGCATGTTTTGAAGAAGCTATTACCACGTATGGTAATCAAGTTAATCAATTTAATGCACGTGAATACATGATGTCTTTACAAGGTGTTAGTACAGCAACATCTGCTACACAACGAAATATTATAGGAACACCATTACCTCAATTAATTAGACTTGCAAATGATTATGGTGTAGAAGCTCAATCCGGTGGAAATGTTGAAATTAAAAGAGGGTATATTTCTGCATCTATTGGAACACAAAGTTATGATTTAAAATCATTGTGGGCAAACGTATACGAAAGTGGATCAGCAATTGAAATTCGTCGTGTATATCACTATATGCCGTCAGCAGTAGCTCGTTACTATGACCCATTTGCAACCACGGGTCTTGGTCTAACTAACCTAATGGCAGAATTTGGATTTGATGGATTTTCACCACCAGTCACATTTGTGATGATGCCAGCATACGAAGACTTACTCCGTATTCAAGCAATCGAAATCAACGATATGATTCGTAAGAGTCAATACGGATTTGAAATATCAAACAACATCATCAAATTCTCTCCAGTATTTAAGAGAGATTCAGTTATTTATTTTGACTATAATGTAGCAAAAGACAAACAAGCAAATATATTCCAATCTGGGTCGAATGTAGCAAGTGACCTTTCAAATGTTCCATATGAACATATCAATTACACCAAGACAAATGATATGTCACGTACATGGATATTCAGATATACACTTTCATTAGCAAAAGAACTGTTAGGTATTATTCGTTCTAAGTTTGAAAATATTCCTTATCCAGACGGAATTATCAGATTAGATGGTGAAATGCTTCGTCGTGAAGCAGTTGCAGAAAAAGAAGCATTGACCAAAGAACTTCGAGAAACACTTGAAGAAACTGGTATGCAAGCACAAATGAAAAAACAAGCAGAAAATGCAAAGATGATGCAAGAAACATTTGCAAAGATACCAACACTCATTTACATAGGTTAATAAATGGCACGCTTTGTTACGCAACGTGACTTTGAATTCATCCAACACATCACTCGGGAATTGATTGATGAAACGATGGATGTGGCGGTCGTATTGTATAAAATTGTGGTAGAATCAGCTAAGGTTAATATTTACGGCGAAAGTACGGTAAAACCACGTTATACACCCGTTAAGGTTAACGCAATCATTAAGTATGATAAGAATACTCCAGTACGAGAAGAAGGATTTGGGTCAAACCAAGAGCAACAAACAGAATTTAAATTTGCTCGTCGTATGTTACAAGAAGTAAACACATATCCAGAAATTGGTGATATTATTGGATATAATAATCATTTTTACGAAGTTCATAATATCACAGAAACACAACTTATTGCAGGTAAGCCAGGGTTTAATACCGCAATCATTTGTATGGCACACTTAACTCGTCGTACAAGTATTGACATTGAAGAGGCACAAGTATGACCTTTGACCCAGAATATAAAGAACCCATAAACGTTGTTAGGGATGCACAACAAACTACGACAGTAGAAAATAGAGCAAATGATACACAATTTGGTTCACTCAAACCAATTGCGGTAACATTATACACAATAGATAATGCGATTTTACAACATATGAATGAACGTATTAAACCTATTGTAACACAAAATGGAAACGAAGTTAAAGTACCTGTTATTTATGGCGATCCCGAACGATGGAAGTCCGCTCAACGAGATGGTATCATGCGTGACTCTATTGGAAAGATACAACTTCCAATGATTATGATTCGTCGTTCTGGTATGAAAAAATCAGGTATCAATTCACCTGTCAACAAGTATCTTGAACGGACATTTGAAACGGGATGGAACAAAAGAACCCCATATGACCAATTTGCAGTGAAAAATGGTATTACCCCAAGTCGTGAATATTTAGTCACCACGGTACCTGACTATTATGAAATCACCTATCGCTGTATTATTTGGACTGAATATATGGAACAAATGAATGCGGTAGTAGAAAACGTTTCATTCGAAACTGACCAATACTGGGGTGAGCAAAATAACTACAAATTTCGTACATCGGTAAAGTCATTTGAACCGCTTACGGAATTACCAACGACACAAGACAGAATAGTACGAACCCAGTTCGATATGACGGTATATGCCTACCTCTTACCACAAGACGCATTGGACCGACACAATAATAGAGGTACTACCACGAAGGTACGATATTCTACTAAAAAAACGGTCACTTTTACCGAAATAGAAAGTGAATAATTGATGTTTAGGTAAAAAAACAGATATTTATAATACGAGTTATATTGTATCAACGAGGTTACTATGTCGTCTATTGGAAATGAAGATTTAAAAGAAATTACAGATTTACGAAATAAGTTGTCTACAATTGTTAATGAAGTTGGCCAATTCAGCTTACAGATTGAATTATTACAGGCTGACATTGATGAATTAAAAAAGAAGGTTAGTGGTCACTCATTGACTTTTAAAAAGTTGTTAGATGATGAACAATCGTTAGTTAATCGGTTATCTGAAAAGTATGGCGCTGGTCAAATCAACTTTGAAACTGGCGAATTCACACCAGAGAAATAACAAATTTAGTTTGGAGAATACCGTATGGCAGAACGTATCGTGTCACCAGGCGTTTTTACGCAAGAACGTGACCTCTCATTCCTCCCAGAAGGAATAGCTCAGATTGGAGCAGCTTTCGTGGGTCCGACAGCAAAGGGGCCAGCATTTATTCCTACCACAGTTGAAGGTATTGATGGGTTCGTAACAGCGTTCGGTGAACCTACTGATACTTCATATGTTGGATTTGCGGCTAAGAATTATTTACAAGAAGCCGGCAGTGCAACTGTTGTTCGTGTGTTGGGATTGGGTGGATACAGTACCACAGTCGCAACACTTTACGCCACAGGTTCTGCTGGACGTAGAGTATTTGCAATTCTCCACGCAAATTCTGGAAGTAGTATGACTGGAGCATCAGTCACTACTCCTGGAAACACTGGAAGTTTTGGACTCGTACTTAGTAGTTCAGTAAGTTCAGTTGCTGTAACTGGATTAAGTGGACTAGAAAGTTCACCAGCATTCGTCGGTAAGTACTTTGGAACAAATCCAGTAGCAAGTGCAAATTATCCAGCATATGTTTACGCAGTATTTCCAAATGCATTAACACAAGCTGGTGGTGGTGTTTCAATGTCAATTGAAACATCAAGTTTAGACCTTACCACTCAATATGATAATCCAACAACTCCTTGGATTCGTTCACAACCAATTGCAGGAACAAAGTACGATCTCTTCAAGGTCCACAGTTTAAGTGACGGTACTTCGGCAAATACTCAAATTAAGATTTCAATCACTGGTATCTCACCAAGCACCGACCCAGACAGTGAATATGGTTCATTCTCACTCTTGGTTCGTGATTTCAATGATACCGATACTTCATTAAACGTTCTTGAACAATTTGATAACTTAAATCTTGACCCAACAAGTGCACAATATGTTGCAAGAGTTATTGGAAACAGTGCACCAATTTACAACTCAACTACTGGTGAAAACTACTACGAAGGCGATTATCAAAATCTCTCAAGATATATTCGTATTGAAATGAGTGATGACGTTATTCCAGAAAATGCAGTACCATACGGATTTGCAGCATTAAACTCTGTATTTAGTTCAACTTCTGGTGAAGTAGTTAGTGGTTCATATGTAACCAGTCGTTGGTTAAGTGGTAGTGTTGCTGGTTGGAATGCAGATGCGGTAGACAAGAAATACTTCTATGGTTACAACGTAGAAGATACTACCAGTCTTTCATATCTTGCACCAATCGTGGGAAGTAACGTAGTAGGTACAGAATTCAACATTAGTGGTTCAGTCACCGCTGGTGAAGTAAATGGTACCGATATCTCATTAACAAACAGAACTCACGCAGCATATCGTAAGTTCACTGTACCAATGCAAAGTGGATTTGATGGATTTAATCCAGCACGTATCGTTCGTATGGGGGCAGGTATCACCGCAACCAATTCACAAGGATTTAATCTTTCAAATGCATCCGCATCTGGTTCAGTTGAATTCAAGAGAGCATTAAATCAACTTAGTAATCCAGATAGAATTGATTTTAATCTCTTGGTAATTCCTGGTGTAATCAATTCTCTCCATAGTTATATTGCAACCGAAGCCATCGACCTTTGTGAAACTCGTGGTGACGCATTCTATATCCTTGACCTTGATACACAAGGAGCAACAATTGATTCAGTAACCGCTCAAGCAGAAACACTTGATACTAACTACGCAGCTAGTTACTATCCTTGGGTTCGTGTAGTAGATACTGCAACTAATAAGTTAATTTGGGCACCACCGTCAGTAGTTCTTCCAGAAGTATATGCATATAGTGATAATGTTGGTGCAGAATGGTTTGCACCAGCAGGATTGAACCGTGGTGGTATTCCAGGCGCCGTCGGTGTTAAGACTCGTCTAACTCAAGCACAACGCGACGACTTATACGAATCAAAGGTCAATCCAATTGCACAATTCCCAGGCCAAGGTATATGTGTTTGGGGACAAAAGACACTCCAACGTAGAGCATCAGCACTTGACCGTGTAAACGTTCGTCGTCTTCTTATCACTGTCAAGAAGTATATTGCAAGTTCAGCACGTTACCTTGTCTTCGAACAAAATACCGAAGCAACACGTAACCGTTTCTTGAACATCGTCAATCCATATCTTGCAGGTATTCAACAACGTTCTGGATTGACCGCATTCCGTGTGGTTATGGATGAAACCAATAATACTCCAGATATTATTGACCGCAACATCTTGGCTGGAGCAATCTTCCTCCAACCAACCCGTACTGCAGAATTCATCAAGTTGGACTTCAACATTCTCCCAACTGGTGCAACCTTCGATACCATCTAATCAGTTTTTTCGATAACCACTATTTATTTAAAGTACCAATCTATATTTGGAGAGCCATATGGCAAATTTGGTCAGTGAACAAGAACTATTTTTCACCGCTTTTGAACCAAAGACTCAAAATCGGTATATCATGTCAATCGACGGTATTCCTTCTTATTTAATTAAGAAAACCGATCGTCCAAAGATTACCCAAGAAAAGAAGCGTTTGGACCATATTAATCTCCAACGTTATGTCAAGGGTAAGACTGTATGGGACGAAATGACCATTGATTTATACGATCCAATCGTACCATCGGGCGCACAAGCAGTGATGGAATGGGTTCGTCTTCATCACGAATCAGTCACCGGCCGTGACGGATACGCAGAATTCTATAAGAAGGACATCACTATCACTGTTCTTGGTCCAGTAGGCGATAAAGTAGAAGAATGGATTGTTAAGGGCGCACAAATCACCAAGGTTGAATTTGGTGAATTAAGTTGGGAAAAGGATGATCCCGCAGTAATTAGTCTTACTATCCAACCAGACTTCTGTATTCTTAACTACTAAAAAATAATTTGTAGTATCAATAAACCCCACCTAAAAGTGGGGTTTTTTGTTATATACCAATAATTTATGATACTTATAGAAAGGTGTATTTTTTCGAGGAAAACTATGGCAGAAATTACTGAATTTAATATTGGTCAAGGGGAAACCTTCAAGATTTTAGCCACACTAGAAAACGCAGATAGTGGTAGTTATCTAAATATTACCGACTATACGTTTGAAGGACAAGTCCGTGAAAACTTCAACACGGATGAAATTGCAGCTACGATTAATGTAACTAAAATCGTTCCATTCGTGTCTGGTGGAATCACCATAGAGTTAACTTCTACACAAACCAATACATTCACTCAACGTAAGTATGTCTACGATATTAAAATGACCAGTGGTTCCATCACTCGTCGTATTTTGGAGGGATATTTCGTAGTACGTCCTGCTGCAACGAGATAATAGATGACCGTTTCTGGCGTACCAAATATTCGAGTAATCTTACGAGAAGCTGACGAAGATAATTTATTGGTAGATGTACCGAATCTAACTGTAAAAATCATTCAAGATTCTTCTTATAATGTTAACACTACCCAACCGGTAACTGTTACATTCTTTAGCGGATCGTATAATCGATTTGCTGATGTTGCATTACTCGCATATACTGCATCACATGCTATCACTTCTAGTTATGCAGTAACATCGTCATATGCAGAAAAAGTAAATCAAAATTTCAGTGGTAGTGTATTAGTAACTGGTTCTGTGTCAGTACAAGGGTCAATTAGTGCATCATCTGGTATCACTGGTTCACTTAAAGGTGAACAATTTCAATTAAATGCCGGAACGGTTTCCATCATATTTACGGGGTCAGTTAATACAGGAATATTTGGGGTAACCGAATATATTTATCCATATATCTCAACCACAGAATATTCAGGAATGACCGTGGAATACCTTGCCCAACGTCCCGGTGCATGTCGCATGGGTATTATCATGTCATCATGGTTAAATACGGCTAGTGTCGTATTTACAGACATCTCCACTACGGATATTGGGGATACCAGTGATATATCATTTATGTTTCTAAGCAGTTCGAATCAATTACGGTTACGGGTCAATAGTAACGGGTCAGGCAGTGGAGCTTGGACCGTACAAAGTTTATTCAAATTGTTTCCAAATTTGAATCCTTAAAAAAGTATTTAATATTTATATACTGATAACCCCGTTGGGAGAACTGTATGGCAAATGAATTTGTTGCACGTAAAGGTCTGATAGTCCTTGCGAATGGCGCAAGGGTAACAGGCTCTTTAGGTGTTCAAGGTGATATTAACGCAACTGGTTATAATGTCACTGCGTCAAATTTACAATTATCTGGAAATGCCAATATCGATGGGAATGTCACTATCGGCGGTAATATCACGGTCGGTAACGCTGATATCGATGTCGTCAAGTTTCTGGCGGAAGTTAGTTCTTCCATCGTCCCCGACGTTAATAATGCGTTTGACCTCGGTTCTGGGTCCAAGTACTGGAAGGACTTATATGTAAGTGGTACCGCATATATCGGTAGTGTTCAAGCAACCACTATTAATCTTAATAGTATTACGGTTCTTAATGACTTAACAGTTGATGGAAATACTAAGTTAGGCAATGCATCAACTGATAACGTTTCTATTACTGGTAGTGTTGTTTCAACGGGGCCAGTTACCGCACAATCATTCTCGGGGTCATTCTCTGGTAGTGGTGCACAAATCACCAATATTCCAAATAGTGGACTAGTTAATAGTTCTGTAACGGTCACCGCAGGTACAGGACTAGCAGATGGTGGTCTAGTTGCATTAGGTGGTTCTGTTACCCTTAACTTGGACACTGGTTCGTTTACCTTTACTGATGGTGTTAAAAAGAAGTTAAATGCAGATGCAGTAGTCAGTAGTTCGGCACAAATTGATGTAACACAAACTACCAATATTGCAACAATCGCAACTACTGGTTCAAACACCTTTACTGGTGTACAGACTATTTCCAATACAACAAACAGTACCAATTATACAAACGGTGCGTTAGTTGTTGATGGTGGTGTGGGTATCGCTAAGGATGTAAACATCTCTGGTAGTTTGACTGTTACTGGATTGTTGACTGCAATCAGCATGTCAACGCAGTTCGTAACATCATCGCAAATTCTTATCGCAGATAATGAAATTATACTTAATACAACCAACGCAGTACGATTTGGTGGAGTCTCAGTTGTAGACTCTGGTTCCGCAACGCCACTCACTGGGTCATTATATTGGGATAGTTACACCAATCGTTGGTTAGTACAAAATATCTCTGGTTCATCAATTACGAGTGGTATCCTCATACTTGGTCCAGAAAATACAGGATCAACTGGTACAGAAGTTTCACTGGTTGAAGGACGTATTCCAGTAGCAACAGAAGGTAATCATATTGATAATAGACCTGCATATTCACCACTTCGTATTGAAGGTAGTACACTTCACGCAGAAGAAAATGTATATGTAACGGGGTCTGTGAGTGCATCAGCATTTGCAGGTGACGGTAGTAACCTTACTGGTATCGTCACTAATCTTAATGTCTCGGGTTCAGATGGTGGTACCAGTACTGTCTCCCTAAAGACACAATCATTAATTGTTAGTGGTACCAACGGTGTTGCAGTTACCGCAACGGGGCAAACACTTACTGTTAGTGGTAGTAACGCAACCACTAATAGTCGTGGTGTTGCATCGTTCAATGGAACAAACTTTACTGTAACTAACGGCGATGTTGCATCTAATGCAATTAACTTCAATGGTGCAAATATTAATCTTGGTGGGGTACACTCATTTGGTCTACAAAATATTACTCCATATGGTACATCAACCACGGACCAAGTATCACTCCAAGGTGGTGCAATTATCCAAGGTGTACTCTTTACTACCGCTAGTAACGCCGATGTTGACACAGGTACAGAAGTAGTAGCTACGGTTTCAACTGGAAGTTATGATAGTGCATTCTTTGATTACGTGGTAAAGAAAACAACCAACTACCGTGTTGGTACAGTTATGGCGGTATGGGATAGTACTAGTAACGTAGAATTCACAGATACATCAACAAATGACTTAGGTGACACTAGCGATGTTATTTTCACCGTTGATGTTCTTTCTGGTAACGCACGTTTGAAGGCAACGGTCACCACAAATGATTGGGTAATTAAGACCGCAATAAGAGCGATGTAAAATAATAAAAAGGTTATATTATAATTGATAACACTCACCTTTGGATATGTGAAGAAGGGGAATTATGGCACATGAATTTATAGCCAGAAAGGGGCTTATTGTCCCCTCTGGTAGCTTATTAGTTAATACTGGATCAGTAAATGTAGGTGGAACAATCACCGCATCTTTCTTCAAAGGTGATGGTAGTAATCTAACAAACTTACCAGCAACCACCATAGCATCGTCGGTTGTTATTACAAATACATTTACTGGTGATGGTACTACCAATACATTTAATTTAGGTAGTCAGTATATTGCCAATTCCCTTATGGTCAGTGTTGACGGTTTGTTCTATACTCCGTCCACCGACTTCACGATTTCTAGTAATGATATCGTCTTTACATCTGCACCACCATCTGCGTCGGACATTACGGTTCGAGCAATGGTCAATATCGTTAGTGGTGGTGTCGGGACATATAGTGGGTCATTCATTGGTACTGCATCGTTTGCAACCACCGCGCTCACCGCAAGTTATGTGTCGGGAGCAGCAAGTGACTGGAATACATTAAATAACAAACCAGCAGGTATCGTATCCAGTTCGACTCAAGTTGACTATCTCCAATTACAAAATATTCCGTCAGACATCGTATCTAGTAGTACGCAAGTTGTTGCGTTACTTCCAACTGGTACGGTATCTAGTTCTGCGCAAATCAATACAGGATCCTTTAGTGGGTCATTTACTGGAAGTGTTCTGGGAACTAGTAGTTTGGCACAAAATGCTGTTACCGCATCTTATGTAGAATATACAAATATTGGTAATAAACCAACGTTAGTATCTGCGTCATCTCAGATTGATGTAACACAAACTACCAACATTGCAACAATTGCAACCACGGGTTCAAATACATTTACGGGTATTCAAACCATTAATAACACCACTAATAGCACCAGTTATCTAGATGGTGCGCTAGTTGTTGCTGGTGGAGTGGGGATTACTAAAAACGTAAATATCTCCGGCAGTCTAACAGTTACAGGATTATTGACCGCAGTATCAATGTCCACCCAATACGTGACTTCTTCACAGTATGTGGTGGGCACCAGTCGTGTCATTCTCAATGATGATGATTTAGTACGATTTGCTGGACTATCAATTGTAGATTCTGGGTCAGCATCTCCAACTACTGCATCTATTCTATGGGATAGTTTACAACACAGATTCATTTACGAAAATCTCAGTGGGTCTGGATACAACAGTGCCATCATTATCGCTGGTCCAAAGAATACGGGGTCACTTGGAGATGAAACCGAATTAACGGTTGGTCGAATTCCGTATGCAACTGGTGGTGACCATATCGATAACTCTCCAGCTAGAGTAGAAGGTACTACTGTTCATTTTGATGCAAATGTATATGCAACTGGGTCAATTACCGCTGCAGCATTTACGGGGTCTGTATTCGGTACCACCAGTACTGCCTCGTATGTAGAATATAATAATGTTACGAACAAACCAACATTAGTATCGGCATCATCACAAATATCGTATGGTGGACTTTCAAACATCCCAGCAGATATTGTCAGTAGTTCGGCTCAAGTTATTGCATTCTTACCAACGGGCACTGTATCATCCTCTGTACAAATTAACACGGGGTCATTTACCGGATCGTTTATAGGAGAGCTAACGGGCTCACTATTAGGTACTAGTAGTCACGCAGTTGCAGCAGTCAGTTCGTCATATGCATTAACTGCATCCTTTGCAATGAACGGTGGTGGAGGCGGTGGGTCTGGATTCCCATTTGCTGGTGATGCGGTCATTACGGGGTCACTATATGTGACTGGTAGTACCATTTCGGGGTCATTCGTTGGTGATGGGTCTGGTATCACTGGTGTCAACGTTTCTACCTCTGTAGTCAGTGATATATATCAGTTTGTAGGTAATGGGTCAACACAACTCTTTGTTCTTTCTCAAAGTTATCTAGGAAACAATGTACAAGTTAGTGTTGATGGTTTGGTCTTTACTCAAGGAGTGGACTACACATATACCACGGGATCTATTACATTTGTCGTAGCACCACCGTCCTCATCAAACGTCCTCGTTTCTGCATTACTCAATAGTCAAACAAATCTTAGTGGGTCATTTTCTGGATCGTTTATTGGTGACGGTCATGGTATAACTAATCTTCCACTAGCAATTACTATCGACACCTATAAGTTCTCAGGTGATGGTGTTACTACCGCATATAATTTAAATTATGAATACGGTCCCAACTCACTGTTCATAGACGTTGGGGGTATTACCTATGTGCATCCAGAAGATTATACCATTAGTGGAACCACGATTACCTTTACCGAAGTCCCTGCTTCATCATCTAATATCCTTGTTCGTGCATTCCAATCCCAATCATTCTTAGGTAGTTCAAGTTTCTCTACTACGTCCTCATATGTGGATTATACAAATGTAGGAAATAAACCGACACTTGTATCTGCGTCATCTCAAGTATCGTATTTAGGATTATCAAATATTCCTGCAAACATTGTTAGTAGTTCTACCCAAGTCACCGCATTCTTACCTACGGGAACCGTATCCAGTTCGGTACAAATCAATACAGGCTCATTTAGTGGGTCGTTTACTGGTACATTAACTGGTACTTCAAGTTTGGCAAGCAACGCAGTAACCGCCTCATACGCACTGACCGCATCCTACGCAGAAAATGCAGGTGCAGGAGCAGGATTCCCATTCAGTGGGTCAGCAGTTATCACGGGTTCACTTCTGGTGTCACAAAGTGGGGTTACCGTCAGTGGGTCAGTAAATGTAAGTGGAGGTATCACAGGATCATTTAGTGGGTCAGGAGCAGGACTTACTGATTTACGGGCATCTATTGGCATTGACACTTATACCTTTGTTGGCAACGGCAGTACCACCGAATATTATCTCTCACAATCGTATACCTCAAATTCATTGTTGGTATCGGTTGAAGGTATCAATTACGCTGTTACCGAAGATTATGCTTTGTATGGACCAACGATGTCCTTTACCGTTGCTCCACCAAGTCAATCTAATGTGGTGGTCAAGGCGTTCCTTGCAGTCAGTTCGGGGTCATACATTAATTATACTGGGTCATTTATTGGTGATGGGTACGGATTAAATAACCTTCGCGGGTCATTGGCAATAGATGAATATATCTTTATTGGTAATGGATCAACCACTTCTTATGTCTTATCGTCATCGTATGCACCACCATCACTCAATGTGACCGTGGGTGGATTGCGATATGTCAGTCCAAACGATTATACGGTCACAGGCAGTACGATTAACTTCACCCAAGCACCAGCATCACAATCACTCATTGTTTTTGATGGATTCGTCGTAGTCAGTTCTGGGTCGGTTGGAACCTTTAGTGGGTCATTCCTCGGTAACGCAACCACGGCAACATCTGCATCATATGCCACCACATCAAGTTTTGCAAGTAATGTGTTGAAAACCAAAGCAGGGTTGCTCACAAATACTTCGTTTGGTGGTACACCATATACCGCAAGTGTGACCTTCAGTAGTGCATTTAATAATATTAACTATTCTATCGCAGTCACAGGTGAAGATGCAAGAATCTTTACCGTAGAAAGTAAGACCGCAAGTGGGTTCGTGGTCAACACCAACAGTAATACCGCAGTAACAGGAACCACCTATTGGACCTGCACGGCATTTGGGGAAAACTAACCTATGACAATATTTTCAATTAATTCTGGAAGTTTCGGTGATGTCACAGTCACAGGTATCGTCTCGGCATCCACACTCAAAGGTGATGGTAGTCAGATTACCAGTGTATCCTACGACAACATCGCAAGTAAACCCACCTTAATTTCAAGTTCAACCCAAGTGACCGCACTCTTACCTGCGGGCACC
>Ga0194118_10002144_pt1 | contig 25770 bp, 23 predicted proteins | sample TA2MahsurfametaG_2_FD_148662 | JGI IMG/M metagenome (GOLD analysis project Ga0194118, IMG submission 148662) | Freshwater microbial communities from Lake Tanganyika, Tanzania - TA2015013 Mahale N5 surface | ecosystem: Environmental > Aquatic > Freshwater > Lake | place: Tanzania: Lake...
TCACATGCCGGGCGAAAATCTCGAAAAGCTTGCGCACAACGGGGCCGACTTCCCCATCCCCCACCGGCGCGCCATCAATCCTGGTGATGGGCTTCACGAAGGATGTGGCGGAGGTAATGAAAGCTTCCCGCGCATAGCGGAGTTCTTCCATGGAAAAGGCACGTTCTTCAAAGGCAATGCCGGCATCGCGCAATTCCGCCATCAGCGCCGCGCGGGTGCAGCCGGGCAGGATGGCGTCACTCAAGGGCCGGGTGCGGATGGTGCCTGACGCATCAACAATCCAGAAGCTGGTCGCTGCCCCTTCCGTCACCATGCCGGAGGCTTCGTCATACAGCACCGCTTCAATGGCGCCCTTTTCGCGCGCTGCCTGACGCGCCAGGCAATTCGGCAGCAGATTGACGGTCTTGATATCGCAGCGCGCCCAGCGGAGGTCCGGCATGGTAATCGCCGCTGCCCCCCAGCGATCCACATTGGTGGGATAAGGGGCAATGCGCTTCACTGTCACCACCAAGGCGGGTGCGATGGGCTTGCTCGGGAAGGCATGATCACGCCGCGCCACGCCACGCGTGACTTGCATATAGAGCAACCCCTCGGTCACGCGATTGCGCCTGGCGACTTCACGCAGCACCATCCTGAGCGACGCACGCGGCATCGGCATCGGCAGCTGGATTTCGCGCAAGGATCGTTCCAATCGGGCCAGGTGCAAATCCTCATCAATGAAGCGGCCATCGTAAAGATGCACCACCTCATAAATGCCATCGCCGAATTGATAGCCGCGATCTTCGATATTCACTGACGCATCGGGCTGCGCCACATAGCGGCCATTCACATAGGCGATACGCGACATGGGGAACCTCAGGGAACGGGGGTTGAAGGCGTGCGGTCTTCCGCCTGCACGCCCAGGAATTTCAGCTTGCGATGCAAGGCGCTTCTTTCCATGCCAACAAAATTCGCCGTGCGGCTGATATTGCCACCAAAGCGCAGCAATTGCGCTTCCAGATATTGGCGTTCGAACACTTCCCGCGCATCACGCAGCGGCAGCGTCATGATCTCCGAACTGCGATCGAGCGTCAGCACGGCGGGTGCTGCGGCACCGATCTGGGGCGGCAGCATTTCCGGGCGGATCGCTTCCCGGCTTTCACCCGGTGCCATGATCAGCAGCCAATCCATCAGATTGCGTAATTCACGCACATTGCCCGGCCAATCATAGGCCTGCATGGCGGCCAGCGTATCTTCCGAAAGCTCACGCGGCGCCATGCCGGTGGTTTCAATGGCGCGGGCCATGAAATGGCGCGCGAAAAGCGGCACATCTTCCCGCCTTTCCTTGAGCGGCGGCACACGAATGGGCACCACCGCCAGGCGATAGAACAAATCTTCCCGAAAGCGCCCGGCGGCGATTTCAGCAGAAAGGTCGCGATTGGTGGTGGCAATCACGCGCACATCCACCTTGACGCGCGCCCCCCCGCCAACACGTTCAAACCCCTGTTCCTGCAAGGCGCGCACGATCTTGCCTTGGGTTTCAAGCGGCATATCCGCGACTTCATCCAAAAGCAGCGTCCCGCCATGGGCGCGTTCCAGAACGCCGGCGCGGCGCGCCTGGTTTTTCGCATCCGCACCAGCTTCAACGCCGAATAATTCTTCTTCAAACCGCGCCGGGTTCAGAATGGCGCAATTCAGCACCACAAAGGGGCCATCGGCGCGGCGCGATTGCGCATGAATGCTGCGCGCCGCCACTTCCTTCCCCGCGCCCGCCGGCCCGGTCAGCAGCACGCGTGACCCGGTCGGCGCCACTTTTTCAATCGCGCCTCGCAATTGGGCAATGCCAGCGGATCGGCCGAGCAATTCGCTCTCTGGCCCAGCGCGCAGCCGAAGATCACTATTTTCGCGCTTGAGCCGCGCTGCTTCCAAGGCACGCGCCAACACCAGAAGCAGCCGATCCGATTTGAAGGGCTTTTCAATGAAATCATAGGCGCCCTGCTGGATCGCCTGCACTGCGGTTTCAATCGTGCCATGGCCCGAGATCATGACCACCGGCAGCTGCGGTTCTTCGGCATGCAGCGCTTCCAGGATGCCAAGCCCATCCATGCGCGAATTCTGCAACCAGATATCCAGGATCACCAGGGATGGCCGACGCGCGCGAAACGCCGCCAATGCGCTATCGGCATCATGCGCCTGACGCGTCTCAAACCCCTCATCGCTCAGGATGCCTTCCAGCAGCGCCCTGATATCGGGTTCATCATCAACGATCAGAATCTCATGCGCCATGCGCGACCTTGCTGCCCCTCAATTTGCTGTATGCGCCGTCTTGGCGGCTGTTCCGTCAGATTGCCAGGGAGACTCGCCAAGCGGCAAGACCAACCGCGCAACCGTGCCGGAACCCTCGGGCCGATCTTCCAAAACTACCCCACCGCCATGGTCCTCCATGATCTTCTTCACAATGGCAAGGCCAAGCCCGGTGCCCTTGGGTTTGTGGGTGACATAGGGCTCCGTCAGTCTTTCGCGCGGCTCCGCCTTGGGCAGGCCAATGCCATTATCGGTCACCTGGAAGGCAACCATGCCCCCTTCCACCAAAATGCGCGTTTCAATCCTGCCCGCTTCGCCGCCTTCGCGCATGGCAATGGCATCCGCCGCATTCTGCAACAGATTGGTCAGCGCCTGGCCGATCAGGCGCCGATCGCACTGCAGTTTCAGCGCCTCCGGCCCTGCTTGATTGTCGTAAGTGATTTCCGGATGCGCCGTGCGTTGCAGCACCAGCGCTTCCAACATCAGCCTATTGGCGTCTTCGGGCTTGATCACCGGCTGGGGCATGCGCGCAAAGGCCGAAAATTCATCCACCATGCGCCCGATATCTTCCACCTGCCGCACAATCGTATCCGTGCATTGGCGGAAGGTGTCCGGGTCATCGGTAATTTGGCGCAGATAGCGCCGCTTCAGCCTTTCGGCGGAAAGCTGGATGGGTGTCAGCGGGTTCTTGATTTCATGTGCAATGCGCCGCGCCACATCCGCCCAGGCGGCCTTGCGCTGCGCGGATTGCAATTCGGTAATATCATCAAAAGTCAGCACATAACCTTCGATGCGCCCGCCCAGCGTTTCGGTGCCGATCCGCGCCAATAGGGTGCGCCGCGCATTGGCGGGCCCAATCAGGATTTCCGCCACCCTGGGGCGTTCCGGATTGGCCTTTGCCGCATCCAGCAATTCCGCGAATTCCGGGGCGATGCGCGCAAAGGCAAGGCCAATCGCCGCATCCAGATCAACGCCAAGCAGGGCGCTGGCGGAACGATTGGGCAGCGTGACACGCCCTTCCCCATCAAGCCCGACAACACCTGCTGACACGCCGGACAGCACGGTTTCGGTGAAGCGCCGCCTTTCATCAATCAGGCTGTAGGCATTCATCAATTCGGCACGCTGCGCGCCAAGCTGGCTGGTCATGCGGTTGAAGGATCGTGCGAGGCGCGCGATTTCATCATCCGCTTCCCCTTCTTCCACCTTGGTCGCCAGATCGCCGCCGCGCACGCGCTCAGCCGCCAGGATGAGGCGCGAAATGGGCCGCGCGATGCGATTGGCCATCAGCAAACCAATCAGCACCGCGGCCAGCAGCACCAGCAAGGTGGCAATCGCGAAGATCAGGAAGAAGGTGATTTGCAGGCTGCTGCGATTGCGGTCCAGTTGATTGTATTCATTGAAGGAAATCTCTGTCCGCCGCATATGGCCCAAGACGGAAGGATCAAGCGGGCGGGTGATCAGCAGCACAAGACCCGGCGGGATATTCAACTGCACCATGGCGCGCACGCGCCCTTCCTCGGCCTCACTCGGCAGCACCACCACCTCGCCAGACCGCACCGCCTCCAGCGCCCAGGCCGGCGGCAAATCCACAAGATTCGATATGCCCAAACCGGCATTGGCCACCACCTGGCCCAGTACAGGTTCAAAAATGATCGAGCTTGTCAGCCCACGCAGAGCGGTATGGGTCGCCAGCAGCCGGGCGAAGGCCACGCCATTATCCGGCAGCAGGACCTGCGCCGCACGATTGAGGTCATTCGCCATGGACAGGATATCGGCGCGGATCGTGTTGCGATGCTCATCCAGATACCCGCGAGATGCCACCAGCGATGCTTCCAGCGTGTCGCGTACACGGTCACTGAACCAGGCCTGGATGCCAAGGTTGAAAAATAGCGCGGCGAAGCCCGCAACCAGCAGGGCCGGCACGGCGGCCACCACGCCAAACAGCAGCACAAGGCGCACATGCAGCCGCGACCCCGCAGCACCCCGCCGGCGTTCCAGCCACATCCGCGTGAGCCGCGCAGCGAGTGAGGCGACAAGCAGCAGCAAAAACGCAATATTTGCCAGGATAACCCCGGCCAATTGCCCTGCCCCGGTGGGTCCCACCGGGGTGCCACCCGAAAGGGCCGCAAACGTCGCAAGCCCAACACCAAGCGCCAATAGCGCCAACGAGACAGTGAAAACCCTGCCGGTGACAATATCCGCCAGCCGGGTAAAAAACCCGCGCGGCCGCAATGGGGCTTCCGCCAGCCCTTCGGCAGGCATGGTCAAGCCATGCGGCGCTGCCGGATCGTCACGCGCCGCGCACCACGGGAAGTTCCAATTCCCGCAGCTTCTTCCGCAGCGTATTCCGATTGAGCCCGAGCATGGCCGCCGCCTTGATCTGATTGCCTCTTGTCGCGCTCAATGCCATGCGGAGCAAGGGGCGTTCAACCTCGGCGAGCACCCGGTCGTATAATTCCTTTACCGGCATGCCATCCTTATGGGCCGACATGAAGCTGGCCAAATGGCGTTCCACGGCCTGTTCCAGCGTGATCGGTGCCGCCTGGCCATCAGGGCCAGCGACCGGCGCGGCTTCGGCAAGCTCCGCCGCCACGGCATCGGCGCCAATGACTTCCTGGGGATAAAGCGCTGCCATGCGGCGCATCAGGTTTTCCAATTCGCGCGCATTGCCGGGCCAGGCATGGGCCTTGAGCGCTTCCAAGGCTTCTGTCGCCAATTGCTTGGAAGGCAGGCCCGAAGCCCGGGCGCGGTCCAGAAAATGCCGCGCAAGCAAGGGGATATCTTCCAGCCTTTCGCGCAAGGGCGGCAGGCGGATCGGCACCACATTCAGGCGATAGAACAAATCCTCCCGGAATAGCCCCTGGCGGATCTGGTGGCGCAAATCGCGATGTGTGGCCGCCACAATCCGCACATTGGCCTTGATCGGCTGACGCCCGCCCACCGTGGTGAATTCGCCTTCCTGCAACACGCGGAGCAAGCGGGTCTGCGCTTCGGGGGGCATATCGCCAATCTCATCCAGGAACAGCGTGCCGCCGGCGGCCTGTTCAAACCGGCCAATGCCGCGATTGAGCGCCCCGGTGAAGGCGCCGCGTTCATGGCCGAATAATTCGGCTTCGATCAATTCGCGCGGGATCGCCGCCATATTGATGGCGACAAAGGGCCCGGCGCGGCGCTTGCCGTAATCATGCAGCGCGCGGGCGATCAATTCCTTGCCGGTGCCGCTTTCGCCCGTGACCATCACCGTCAGGTCGGTCGTGGTGAGCCGCGCCACGGTGCGGTAGATTTCCTGCATGGCGGCGGACCGGCCAATCAGCGGCAGCTTTTCGCCATCGGCATCCTCAGGCGGTGGCGCATCCGGCGGCGCGGCCAAGGCGCGCTCCACCGTGCCCAGAACTCCCTTCAAATCGAAGGGCTTGGGCAGGTATTCAAAGGCGCCGCGTTGGGTTGCCTTCACGGCGGTGGCGAAGGTGGATTGCGCGCTCATGACAATCACGCGCATCTCAGGGCGTACGCGGCGGATGCGCGGGACCAGATCAAGCCCGTTTTCGTCCGGCATGATCACATCGGTGATGACCAGATCCCCTTCGCCATCTTCCACCCAGCGCCAAAGCGTGGCGGCCGAGGATGTGGCGCGCACCTGATAGCCGGCGCGGCCCAGGGCCTGGCTTAATACCGTGCGGATGGCGCGATCATCATCGGCAATCAGGATGGTGCGGGGATCAGTCATCAGGCGCTCTCCTGCCAACCCGCCGGGGGGGCGGGCATGGAAAGTTTGAATAGCGTGCGGCCAGGGCGTGAATCGCATTCAATCAGCCCGCCCAGATCGGTCACGAGTTTCGCAACCAGTGCCAGGCCAAGCCCCTGCCCGCCCCTTTTGGTGGAAACAAAGGGCTCGAACAGCGTCGCTTGGATTTCCTCGGGGATGCCTGGACCATTATCGCGCACCGTTACCAGCAGCGGCAGATGCACCCGTTCAGCCGATGTCGGCACCGCGATCCGCACCCCATGCTGATAGGCGGTAGAAAGCACGATCTCCCCATGGATTGGGTCCACCGCCTCGGCGGCGTTTTTCACCAGGTTCAGGAGGATCTGCACCAGAATATCGCGATTGCCCCAAATCGGCGGGAGCGATGGGTCATATTCTTCTGAAACCCGCAGATGCGCGGCAAAGCCGGTTTGTGCGATGCGCCGTACATGATCCAGCACCTGATGGATATTCACCGGCCCCAAATCCACGGGACGTTCGGAGAAGATATCAAACCGGTCCACCAGCCCGCGAATGCGGTCCACCTCATCCTGAATCAGGACGCAAAGTTCCTTATCCGCGTCTGGCGCATTCTGTTCAAGCAATTGCGCTGCACCGCGAATGCCGGACAGCGGGTTCTTTACCTCATGCGCCAGCATTGCGGCCATGGCCGAGGCACCGCGCGCAGCACCCCGGAAACTGAGCTGCCGGTCGAGCATTTGCGCGGTTGACCCATCCTGCAAGGTCAGCACCACAGCGCCTTCAATTTCATGCAAAGGCGCGCCATGGACGGAAACGCCCCGGCGATTGATGCGCGGGCTTTCCAACAGCAGGTCGTAATCCGACACCGGCGAATCAAAGCGCCGGATTTGCGCCAGCACTGCAAAGACGCGGTTATCCGGCGGCAGAATGTCGGTCAGCTTCAACTGACAGAGCGCGCCGGCAGAAAGCCGGAAGAATTGCTCCGCCGCGCCATTGGCGAAGGTAAAGCGATCATCGGCATTCAGCACCACTGCCGGCACGGGCAAGGCAGCCAGCACCATGGCGCTATCCAGCCTGGGCGTGCTGCGATTGGTGGCGGCAAGTCCTGGGCGCGCATTCATGCGGCGATCTGCCCTTCCCCGGCTTCGCGGAAGGCATCGCGCACCGCGGTGACACCCTTTTCGATCAGCGGATCAAAGAAGCCGTCAATCAAAGCCCGCACCGCTTCCGCTGTGGTGGCGTGATTGACCGCCACGCGAAACTCAGCCGAACCGGGCAATCCCTTGGAATACCAAGCGACATGCTTGCGCGCGATGCGAATGCCAGGCTCCGTGCCGTGATGTTCCAGCATGAGCGCGTAGTGTTCCAGCAGGATGCGCTTTTGCTCGGCAAGCGCGGGTTCTTCGGTGCGGATGCCGTGCATCAGATAGGCCGCGACCTGACCCAGCAGCCAAGGGCGGCCATAGGCACCGCGCCCGATCATGACGCCATCTGCGCCGGATTGGCGCAAAGCTTCCTCGGCATCTTCCATGGATAGGATGTCACCGTTAGCAATTACAGGGATTTGTGCGGCTTCTTTAACGCGTCTGATGAAGGCCCAGTCAGCCTGGCCCGTGTAGAATTGCTGGCGCGTGCGGCCATGGATGGTGACAAGCCGGATGCCGCATTCCTGCGCAATACGCGCCAGGCTGGGCGCGTTCAGGCTGTTATGATCCCAGCCCATGCGCATTTTGAGCGTCACCGGCACCGGCACGGCCTTCACCATGGCTTCCAGAATCCGCGCGGCGGCAATCTCATCGCGCATCAACGCGCTGCCGGCGCTTTGGCCCAAGGCGACTTTTTTGACGGGGCAGCCGAAATTGATATCCACCACCGCCGCGCCACGATCCACGACCAACTTGGCGGCTTCGGCCATGGTTGACGGGTCGCAGCCTGCCAATTGGACCGAGGCCGGGCCGCCAAACCCATCCAATTCGGCCATTTTCAGCGTTTGGCGATTTTCCCGCACCATGGCCTGAGAGGCGATCATCTCAGACACCACCATCGGCGTGCCGAGCGAGCGCGCGAGCCGCCGGAAGGGCTGATCCGTGACGCCTGACATGGGGGCCAGGATGACGGGCGCCGAAATGGCTAGACCGCCGAGGTCAATCGACTTCAGAAAAGGCAGATTCATACTGCACACACCAGTTTTGCATTTAATTTGTGCAAAATACGCGAAATCCTCTGCCAAGACAACCTGTCTGTGGGTGCTTCGCAGGATTCATGCCGCGTGACTGGGCATGACCTTCGGCTGCAAGCACGTGCGGGTAAGGTGGAATCGCAGGATTCACGCCGCGTGACTGGGCAGGGTGACGGATTGCGCCATTCCATCTTATGATTTGCCCATGAAAACCGTGGCGCTTCTTCTCTCGGCCGGGCATGGCAGTCGTTTTGGCGCGGCGCAGCCCAAGCAATTTCTGCCCTTGCGGGGCCAGCCCGTGCTGCGTCATGCGGCCGAGGCGCTTTTGGCAGAAGGCTTGGTAGCCGTCCTGCAACCAGTGGCGCCCGCTGGTGAGGAAGCCAATGTTGCCAAGCTTTTGGATGGCCTGCCCTGCCTGCCCGTGGTGGCTGGCGGCGCCACGCGGGAGGAAAGCGTCCGCGCCGGCCTCACCGCCATCGCCGCGCAGGCGCCAGATTTTGTGATGGTGCATGATGCGGCGCGCCCCTTTATTCCCAAGGGCACCATCCCTGCCCTGCTCGCCGCGCTTGAAGCCCATGCCGGCGCCATCCCGGCCCAGCCTGTTGCAGATACCTTGAAGCGCGTCGCGGGCGGCGTAATCGCGGCGACCATCCCGCGTGAGGGGCTGTTTCGTGCCCAAACCCCGCAGGCCTTTCGCTATCAGGTGCTTTGCGCCGCCCATGAAGCCCGCGCCGGGGCGGTGACGGATGACGCTTCCTTGCTTGAAGCCATGGGGCAGCCTGTTGCCATTGTGGCGGGCAGTGAGCGAAATGTGAAAATCACCTGGCCAGAGGACCTTGCCCGCGTGGAAGCTGACATGATTGCCCGCATGATACCGCGGACCGGCACCGGCTTTGATGTGCATCGGCTGGTGGCCGGGCGCCCCTTGATCCTTTGTGGCATCAATGTCCCGCATGATCTTGGTCTTGATGGACATTCTGATGCTGATGTCGGGCTGCATGCACTCTGTGACGCGATTTATGGCGCCCTCGCCGAAGGCGATATCGGGCGCTGGTTTCCGCCTTCTCAAGCGGATTGGAAGGATGCCGATAGCGCGGCCTTCCTGCGCCACGCGGCGGGACGGGTCGCGGCGCGCGGTGGCCTGCTGGTGCATGTGGATGTGACGCTGATATGCGAAAGGCCTAAAATCGCCCCGCATGCGGATGCCATGCGCGCGCGCATCGCCGATTTGGCCGGGCTGGATATTGCGGCGGTTTCGGTGAAGGCGACCACCACCGAACGGCTTGGCTTTACCGGCCGTGGTGAGGGTATTGCGGCACAAGCGGCAGCGACCATTCTGCTGCCGCTGCGTTGAAGCCGGGTCAGCCCACCCCAAGCCCTTCTGGTGGCGGATTGGCGATCAACGCGGCATAGGCTGCGGCATTCTGAGGTTTGCCAATCAGATAGCCCTGCGCGCTGTTGCAGCCTTCCAGGATCAGAAGCCGCATTTGATCGGGGGTTTCCACCCCCTCCGCCGTTACCGCAATGCCAAGGCTGCGGCCTAGACCAATCACCGATCGCAGAATGGCCAGGCTTTGCGCGCTTTCCGGCAGATCCCGCACAAAGGACCGATCCACCTTCAGCCGATCAAAGGGGAAGGAGCGCAGCTGGGTCAATGACGAATAGCCCGTGCCAAAATCATCCATGGCGATATGGCAGCCCAGCGCGCGGATTGCCGCCAATTGCGAAGGCGCATCGCCGCTTGCCTGAAGCAGCACCGTTTCAGTCACTTCCACTTCCAGGCGATGCGGGGCAAGCCCGCTTTCAGCCAATGCGGAGCGTAGTATCGCCACAAGGCGCCCGTCTTTGAATTGCGCCGGTGCAATATTGACCGTAACCGAGAGGTTGCCGGCCCAAGCTGCGGCGGTGCGGCAGGCCTCACGGATTACCCATTCGCCAATGCGCGCCATCAGGCTAAGCTTTTCGGCAAGCGGCAGGAAATCAGCGGGTGGCACCAGTCCGGTTTCCGGGTGGCGCCAGCGGATCAGCGCCTCAAAACCTGTGAGCCGACCGGCAGGCAGGGCGATAAGCGGCTGATAATGAAGTTAAAATTGCTGGGCGCACACAGCATTGCGGAGCGCCGCTTCGGCATTGCGCTGTGCCTTGGCACGGGCATCCATATCCGCGCTGAAGCGGCACCAGCGCGGCGTTGCCTCCGCCGCCTCATGCTCAAGGCTGGAACGGGCGAGCCCGGCACAGCGCAGCAACAGGGATGCGTCATTGCCATCTTCCGGCGCCAGCACAAAGCCGAGTTGCGGGATCACGCTTACTGTCTCCCCCAGCACCAGATAGGGGTGGCCGAGCAGCCCGGTCAGGCGCCGGGCCATGGCCTCAGCCTGGGAGGCGGTGAAGACATCCGCCTGCAGAATGGCGAATTCATCACCAGAGAGGCGCGCAATAAGGTCAGTGCCACGAACCGCCGCGGAAAGGCGCCGTGCCGCGGCGCGCAGCAATTCCTCCTGCGCGGCATGGCCAAGATTGGTGGCAACATGGCGGAGCCCACTCAGATCCAGCACATGCACCGCAAGGCGGGCCGGGCGGCGGCCTGGTCTGGCAAGCGCGGTACTGACCCGGGCCACGAACATGGCGAAATCAGCAAGGCCCGTAACCGCATCAAACCCGCCACCGCTGGGCAGGTTGTTCCTTGAAATGATGGCCAAGGCCCATGTGCCGCTGCCGGCATGGCGAATGGTGAAGCCAAGGCCGGGCGCGCCTTCCAGGGCGATTTCCTGTTCATCTTCCGTCGGGTTCCAGGTGGCGGCGGCGCAGGCCTGCACCAGGGCAGCGGCGGCATTGGGTTCCAAGCGCGGGCTGCTATCAAGCAAATCCGAAAGACTGGTGAAGCGGGTCGCGGAACCGCGGCCAAGGCCGAGCAGGCTTATCGCGCCTTGGCCAAGCGCGCCGATCTGCAGGCTGGTATCGAAGGTCAGGCGATTATCCATCAGGCTCAGCCGCCCCCAGGCCTGACGCTTGGGGCGTGAATACGAACGCCCTTGCCCCATCGGCATGGGATGTAGGCCAAGCACAGTCTCATGCACTTCACTCCAGAACGGCTCCGCCTCAGGAAAGGCCAGCAAGGCCAAGGCGGCGCCATCCGCTATAAGCGGAGGAGGTGAAGGAAGAGTGGAGAGACCAACATGACGCACAAATACACGCATAGGTTGTGTTTCGTATTTTGTCCACCCCAGACTGAAATTGCGTTGCAAAATGCGAGAGTGGAATAGCAAAAAAAGAGGGCCACCCCAGAAGGATGGCCCTTAGGCAAGGTTGAGGAAGGCTAAGCTGCCAGGAGCGGGCTATCCCGCTACCAGACAAAATGAACTATGCATCAACCATGCCAGGATTTTAGGCGCGATTTTCGCCCGAAATCACCCCGCGCGTTCCAAAATAGAGACATAATTCGCCACCGCCGCGCCGCCCATATTAAAGACGCCAGCCAAGTCCGCGCGTGGCAATTGCATGGCCCCGGCCTGCCCGCAAAGCTGCATGGCCGCCAGCACATGCATGGAAACGCCCGTGGCGCCAATCGGGTGGCCCTTGGCTTTCAGGCCGCCGGAACGGTTCACCGGCAGCCTGCCGCCTGCTGCTGTCCAACCTTCCAACGCCGCCTTGCCGCCCTTGCCCTCGGGGGCCAGGCCCATCGCCTCATATTCAATAAGCTCGGCAATGGTGAAGCAATCATGGGTCTCGACAAAGGAAAGGTCAGCGACGCTGACCCCAGCCTGTTCATAAGCGCGCTGCCAGGCGGTGCGCGCGCCATCAAAGCGGATGATATCGCGCGCGGCGATGGGCAGGTATTCATTCACTTGCACCGCGGCGCGGAAGCGCACGGATTTGCCCATGCTGCGCGCCGTCTCCTCATCCGCCAGCACCAAAGCCGCCGCGCCATCGGATACCAAGGAACAATCGGTGCGCTTCAGGGGCCGCGCGACATAGGGGTTCTTCTCACTCTCGTTGCGGCAGAACTCGAAGCCGAAATCCTTGCGCATCTGCGCCCAAGGATTGTCCACCCCGTTCTTGTGGTTCTTCGCCGCAATGGTGGCGAGCGCATCGGATTGATCCCCATGGCGCTGGAAATAGGCTTCCGCGATACGGCCAAACACGCCGGCAAAACCGCCTTCAATGTCTGATTCCGTCTTGCGGTGGGAAGCGGTCAGCAGGATTTCACCAATTTTGGGGCCGGGGGTCGCGGTCATTTTCTCAGCACCCACCACCAGGGCGAAGCGGCCCCGCCCGGCGGCGATGAAATCCCGCGCGCCGTGAATGGCCGCACTTCCGGTGGCGCAGGCGTTTTCATAACGGGTGATGGGGCGGAAGCGCATTTCCGGCACGCTTTGCAGCAAAAGCGAGGCCGGGAAGCCTTGGGGCGTAAAACCCTCCCCGAAAATACCAACAAAGCCGGCATCAATTTCGGCGGGGGAAATCCCGGCATCCTCAATCGCGGCGCGGGCCACGCGGGCGATCAGGCTTTCCAGATCGGGTTCGCCTTCCAGCTTGCCAAAGGGGCTATGTGCCCAGCCGATGATTGCAGCTTCGGTCATGATGCTTCTCCGCGAAAATAGGGGGTGAGCCTAGCCAAACAGGGCCGCCCCTGAAAGAGCGAATGCGCCTGCAATCATCTGCGCCTGCGTGGCAGCTTCAGGTCAGGCAAAGCATCGGCGTCGGGGCTTGGGGCCATGAAAGCCAGGGGTGCTGGCGGGATGGCGGCCTCGCCTTCTTCAGCTTCCAGCGCGATTGCGGCTGCCATCAGCGCGATCTGGTCGGTGATGGCGGTATCAACGGGTACACGCTGGAAGGGGCTGGGCGCCAGAAGCTGCGCCTGGCCCATTTCCAGCGTCGCGCCCTGGACCAGAATGCCGGCATGGCCTTCAAGCAGGATATCAATCGCGGTGAAATCCGCCGGTGATTCCTCCTGCTGGATGGCGATGCCATCAACAAGATCACCAACGCGATAGGCCCGTCCCTGAAACACCACGCCCTGGCCGGGCAGCATCAAAAGATCCTCACGCGGGGCCATGGTGCCCAAAACGCCAGCCAATACCCGAATAAGCGGGCCGCGATAGGGAATTTGGCGAATGCCAAGCACGCGTTGAAACGGTGCCATGCCCGGCGTTACCGCCAGCAGCATCATGCCAGGCCCAAGCCGGGCAGCGAGCCGATCCCCGCGCGATGTCATGACCCGCGCATCTGCGGCTATCCCCTTCATGATCATGCTCACGGGCCTGCTGACGACGCCTTTTGGAAACCAAACGTTTTCTTATCATTTCAGCATGCCCGATGAACAGGGGCCGGGCGCGGCATGCGATATGCTGATAAGGAAGGAATGACCGCTATTTCCACGGACCCCCTACCCCATGCCGCTTGACCTTTCCGCCCCGGAAACCCGCCCAACCCTGGCTGAGGCCATTGCGGCGGCGCTTGCCGAGGCGATCACCCGCGGCGAGATGCCGCCCGGGACAAGCTTGGAAGAAGAACGCTTGGCCCTTGCCCATGGCGCATCCCGCACCCCGGTACGTGAGGCGCTGCGGCTGCTGGTTGCAACCGGGCTTGTTGAACAGCGCCCGCGGCGTGGCGCCGTGGTGGCGCGGCCCGAGCCACGGCGCGTGGCGGAGATGTTCGCCGTCATGGCAGAGCTTGAGGCGATCTGCGCCAGGCTTTGCGCGGAAGCCCTGGTGCGCAAAGCGAAAACCAAATTAAAGGCGCGGCATGAGGCAATGGCGCGGCTTGTTGCGGCGCAGGATTTGCCTGGGTATCGCGCCGCCAATGTCGCTTTCCATGAGGCGCTTTATCAGGGTGCGGGCAATGCCTATTTGGCGGAATTGGCTGAGGTGACGCGCCGGCGGCTGGCCCCCTTCCGCGCCGCCCAGCTTGGGGGGAAGGATCGGCTTGCGGCTTCCCACGCTGAACATGGGGCGATCGTGGCGGCGATTTGCGCGGGCGATGGTGCGGCGGCGGCGGCGGCGATGCGCGCCCATTTGGCCGCGACTGAAGGCAGTTTGGGGATTATGGCGGGGCGCCAGCCAAGCAGCTGAAAGCCGCCTCAGGCTTGGGCAGATGCGAGGGTCGGCGCCTAGATTGTATGCAGAACTGTATACAATAAGCCGCCTTTCAGGGGGTTTCGGCGCGGCACAAGGTTTGCGGATAGGGCTTCATGGATATGGCCGCCCTTTCCTTCCAAGGCTCTGGCTTGCATGCTGCCTATCGCGCCGGGCTATCGCCCGCTGCGGTGATGGCCGAAGCCTTGCGTCGGCTGGAAGCCGCCAATGACCCTGGCATTTTCCTTGATGTGACACCGCCCGAGGCTGTGCAGGCCGCGATCAGCGCCCTGCCTGGCTTTGATCCGGTTGCGTATCCGCTATGGGGCCTGCCGGTGGCGGTGAAGGATAACATCGCTGTCGCGGGCCGCCCCATGACAGCTGCTTGCCCGGCTTTCAGCCATGTGCCGGCTGAGGATGCTGAAGTAGTGCGCCGCCTGCGTGCGGCTGGCGCCATCATTCTGGGCAAGACCAATCTTGATCAATTCGCGACTGGCTTGGTCGGCGTGCGCACCCCCTACCCCGTGCCCCGCAATGCGGCATCGGCTGATCATGTGCCGGGCGGGTCATCATCGGGTTCTGCGGTGGCTGTCGCGCGCGGGATTGTGTCGCTGGCGCTGGGCACCGATACGGCCGGTTCAGGGCGCGTGCCGGCAGCGCTGAATGGGATTGTTGGGCTGAAGCCTTCAGTCGGCGCGGTTTCCACGCGCGGTGTGGTGCCAGCCTGCCGCAGCCTGGATTGTGTTTCGGTGTTTGCGACCTGCCTGGATGATGCTTGGTCTGCGTTTCGCGCCATGGCGGGTGAGGATCGCGCTGATCCTTTCAGTCGGGCGATTACCTGGTGTGAACCTGGTGTGGTGCCGGCGCGCATCGCGGTCCCGCGCGCGGTGGATATACATTTGGATGATGCCGCCGGGCGCGCGGCCTGGGCGGCGGCGCTCACTTTACTGCCTTCAGCCGCGGAAGCCGCGATTACGGACATGCTGAATGCGGCCAAGCTTTTATATGAGGGGCCTTGGGTTGCGGAACGCGCGGCGGCCTTTGGTGATTTCGCGCAGGGACATCCCGGCGCGCTGCATCCCGTGACGCAAAAAATCATCGATGGCGCTGGTGGCTTCAGCGCAGTGGATGCCTTTCGCGGCACGTATAAGCTTGCCGAATATCGCCGCGTGGCCGAGGATTTCTTCGCCGCGCATGAAGTGCTGGTGGTGCCATCCGTACCATGTTTCCCAACCCTCGCGGCGCTGGCGGCCGATCCCTTCGGGCCTAATGCTCGGCTTGGGGTTTATACCAATTTCGTCAATCTGCTTGATCTGGCGGCGCTGGCGGTGCCGGGGCCGAAGCGCCCCGATGGGCTGCCCGCCGGTATTACGCTGATCGGCCCGCGTGGTTCAGATGCCGCGCTGATGGCGCTTGCGCAGGCATTCACGCGCCGCGTGGCGGCAACAAAAAAGTCGGTGGCCGCATGATCGAAATTGTAGTTGTGGGCGCGCATCTTTCTGGCCTGCCGCTCAATCATGAATTGGTAGCCGAAGGCGGCGTGCTGCGCCGCGCGGTGCTGACCGAGCCCTGCTACCGGCTTTACGCGCTGGCAGGTGGCCCGCCGCGCCGGCCTGGCTTGCTGCGTGTCGCGCCCGGGGCTGGTGCCGCAATTGCGACCGAGGTTTGGGCTTTGCCCGATGATGGCTTTGGCCGCTTTGTGTCGCGCATTCCCGCCCCGCTTGGCATTGGCACTTTGCTTTTGGCCGATGGCAGCCGGCCAAAAGGTTTTCTGGTGGAACCGGAAGGCTTGCAGGGCGCGGAAGAAATTTCCCGTTTTGGTGGCTGGCGCGCCTTCATGGCCAGCATCGCAACCCCCGCTTGAGGCTTCAACAAAAGGAGAATTCTTGATGCAACGTCGTCATCTTCTGGGTGCTATTGCGCTGGCACCCCTCGCCGCCCCTTCGATTGCGCGTGCGCAAGCTACGCGTACGGTGAAGATGGGATCGCTCCGGCTAATCCATTCCATGACACCGCATTTCTATCAGCGCTTCGCGCCGGCGGGGCTGAATATCGAAATCATCACTTTTGACAGCCCAACCGATGGCAAGAACGCGGTGGTGACACGCAGCGTTGATTTCGGCGGCTTTGGCATTGCGGCTGCGACGCTGGGTGCTGCGGCGGGTGAACCCGTTGTGGTGGTGGGCGCCTTCTGCAATCGTGGCATGGGCGTGATTGCCAAGGCCGGTTCGGGGATCAGCAACATTGCCGGGCTGCGCGGCAAGCGCGTTGGCATTTGGCCGGGTTCCACCCAGGAAGTCTTTATCCTGGAGCGTTTGCGCCAGAACGGCATGAATGTGCGTGACATCACAAGCGTGCGTGTACCCTTTGGCGAAATGCACGCCATGCTCTCCCGCGGTGATATTGATGCCTATGTGGGCGCGGAACCCGCCCCTGGGCTTTCGCTCTCATCCGGTGTCGGTCAATTGGTTGAATACCCCTATGGTACCGCCATGGGTGGCCTGAATATGATTTTCGCCACATCGGAAGCGATGGTTGCGCAGGATCCTGCCCTGGTGCGGACCATGCTTGGCATCCATCGTCGCGCCAGCGAATACATGATGGCGAATAAGGCAGAAGTGGCGGAGGCGACTGTGCGCATTTTGGGCGCGCACCGTGCCGCTGTTGACCGGGCGCTGGCTGAAAACAATGTCGAATATATCTGGAAGCTTGACGATACGGTGATGACGCAGGCCCGCACCTATGCTCAGCAAATGCTGGAAATGCGCCAAATCCGGGCGCTGCCGAATTTCGATAAACTGTTGAACCCGCGCTTTTCCAACGAAGTCGCGACTTCCTAAAGGCTGGAGTGATGAGCGCGAGTGTAGCCGCCGAAGGATCGGCGGGGGAAAAAAAATCCCGGCCAGGGCGGATGCTCTGGTCGCGGGCCAAGGCGGTTTTGCTTGCGCTGATTGTGCCGCTTGCCTTGCTATTAGGCTGGCATTTGGCGGTGAAGGCGGGGATGACGCGACTTATCCCCTCTCCCGCCGATGTTGCTAAACATATGGTGGATTTTGCGGTTGGCGGTATTTGGGATGATGCCTTCTCGGCAACGCTGCATATTCACTTGTTTGCTTCCATGACGCGGGTTTATGGCGGCTTCGCGCTGGCCGCGCTGGTGGCGGTGCCGCTTGGGTTGCTGATTGGTCGCAATGAACAGGTGCGCGCGCTACTTGATCCCTTTTTGCAATTGATGCGGCCCATTCCGGTCACGGCCTGGTTGCCGCTTTCCATGATCCTGTTTGGTCTTGGGCCGCGTTCAGCCTTCTTTCTGGTCTTTCTGGGCGCCTTTTATCCCATCCTGCTGAATACAGTGTTTGGGGTTCGGAGCGTTGAAAAGCGTCTGTTTGAAGCGGCTTCCATGCTGGGCTGTTCCGGCACGGCTCAATTTTTCCGCGTGGTGCTGCCGGCGTCACTGCCTTCCATCTTCACCGGGCTTCGCCTTGGCCTGGGGCTTGCCTGGTTCGTGATTGTGGTGGGCGAGATGACCGGCGTGCCGCAAGGGCTTGGCGCCGTGATCATGGATGGCCGCACCCTATCGCGCACCGAATTGGTGATTTGCGGCATGATCGTGATCGGCATTGCCGGCTTCATTTCCGACCGCATCGTTGTTGCCATCATGAACCGTCTGCTGCGCTGGAGCCCTTCACACCATGGCTGAGCTTCCCATTCTTGATCTGCGCCATGTTGGCAAGGTTTATGAGCTGAATGACCAGCGCATCGAAGCCTTGCGGGATGCCAATCTGGTTGTCGAGAAGGGCGAATTTGTCTGCCTGATCGGCGCTTCCGGCTGCGGTAAATCCACCTTGCTGCGTATTGTCGCTGGGTTTGAGCCGCCGAGTGCTGGTGAGGCCTTGATGTGGGACAAGCCCATCGCTGGCCCCGCGCCTAATCGCGGCATGGTGTTTCAGGATTACGGGCTTTTTCCTTGGCTTTCCGTACGGCAAAATATCGGCTTCGGCCCGGCATCGCGTGGGCTGCCCAAGGCTGAGCTGCGGAAGTTGGTGGATCGCTTTGTGGATATGGTTGGCCTCACGCGCTTTGCCGATGCCTATCCGCATCAGCTCTCAGGCGGCATGAAGCAGCGAGTCGCCATTGCGCGTGTGCTTGCGAATGATGCGGAGATGGTGCTGATGGACGAGCCCTTCGGCGCGCTAGATGCCATGACGCGGGAACGCTTGCAGGATGAATTGCTGGATATCTGGCAGCGCACGAAACTCACCGTGCTATTCGTCACGCATTCGATTGAGGAGGCGATTTTCCTGGCTGACCGTGTGGTGGTGATGGAACCGGGGCCGGGGCGCATCGCCAGTGAGCATCGCATTGAGTTGCCGCGCCCGCGCGATGTTTCCTCACCGGAATTCAACGCGGTGCGGCGTGATCTTTCGGCGCGGTTGCATAGCCATCATGGGAAGAAGGCGGCGTGACAAACCCTGTTGAGCGTCTACGCTATACCGCGCCTTCCGATCGCCCGCGCCATAGCCTGCCGGGGGGGCAGAAACTGATCCTGTGGCCGGTGGTCAATATCGAAAACTGGCTGATCGAAAACCCCATGCCGCGCCAGGTGCTGGTGGCGCCAACCGCGGCGGTGCTTCAGCCTGATTTGCCGAATTGGGCTTGGCATGAATATGGGATGCGGGTTGGCTTTTGGCGTTTTCTGGAAATGTTCGAAAAGCACAGCATACGCCCAACACTTTCCATCAACGGCAGCGTGATTGGCGCCTATCCGCGTGTGGCCGCCGCCGCGCGCGATGCCGGCTGGGAATTCATGGGCCATGGTTGGGTGCAGGTGCCAACACATAAAATGCCTGATCAGCGGGAGGCCATCAGCCGCACCGTGAAGACCATCGCCGACTTCACGGGCCGCGCCTGCCACGGCTGGTTGGGGCCTGGGCTGACCGAAACACTGGAAACACCCGATCTGCTCGCCGAGGCTGGCATCACGTGGCTCGGTGATTTCTTGGTGGATGATCTGCCCGCACGTGTCGCGACCGCGCATGGGGAACTGCTGTCCCTGCCCTATTCGGTGGAGCTCAACGATATCCCCGTGGTGATGATCCAGCACCATGATGAGGCGGAATTGCCCCGCCGCGCCCGGCTGCACGCCAAGCGCCTGATTGCGGAGGCTGAGGCTTCTGCTGGCGTGAAGATCATGTGCATCGCGATCCACCCCTATATCTCGGCGGTGCCGCATCGGATTGACGCACTGGCGGCGCTTTTTGCCGAATTGACGGCTGATCCGCGCGTGATCTGCATGCAAGGTGATGAGATTGCCGCCTGGTATCGGGCGAGTGGGGATGGGGCGTAAGCGGGCCCCGGATGGTCCTTCTTTTTTGATCTTTCAATTCATTTGCCGTTCAGGTTAGCCTTCCGATACAGATTCCTGATGTTCCTGAGACGGTCCTGGAATGCCTCATGCCGACCAAGCCGCCTTTGGGGTCAGGCATAACGGAATGGCAAGTGGGGGCAGAAGTGGCGAAACTCAATGTAAATGGCCGTGTGGTTGATATCCAGGTCGAAGAAGATACACCGCTGCTTTGGGTATTGCGCGAACAGCTTGGCATGACAGGCACGAAATATGGTTGCGGGGTCGCGCAATGCGGCGCCTGCACTGTGCATGTGGATGGTGCCGCCCTGCGCGCCTGCGCTATGCCGGTTTCAGCCTTCAATGAAGGCCAGAAGATCGTCACCATTGAAGGGCTTTCGCCCAATAGCAGCCACCCCATTCAGCAGGCCTGGCTTGCTTTGGATGTGCCGCAATGCGGCTTCTGCCAGTCCGGCATGATCATGGCAGCCAGCGCGCTGCTGGCGGCTAACCCCAAACCGACCGAGGCACAAATTCGCGAGGAAATGACGAATATATGTCGTTGCGGCACCTATAATCGCGTCATTGCCGGAATCCAGCGCGCTGCTGGCATCGGCACAAGCGGTTGAGGGGGAGAAGCATCATGAATGCCATCACAAACCCTTCCCGCCGTGGTTTGCTCGCGACGGTATCCTCAGCCCTTGGTGCCTTCACCTTCGGCTTTCATGCGCCTTTGGTGAAATCCGCCGCCGCGCAAGGCAGCGCTGGGGTGCCTGAAATCAATGTCTGGGTCGTGGTGCGGCCTGGTGACACGGTCGTGATCCGCATTGCGCGTTCGGAAATGGGGCAAGGCACGCTGACGGGCCTCGCGCAATTGGTTGCCGAGGAATTGGAATGCGATTGGTCCAAGGTGACCACGGAATACCCAACACCGGGGCAGAACCTTGCGCGCAACCGGGCCTGGGGGAATATGTCCACGGGCGGCAGCCGCGGCATTCGCGACAGCCATGATTATGTGCGCAAGGGCGGCGCTGCGGCGCGGATGATGTTGGTGCAGGCGGCGGCCAATGGCTGGGGTGTTGCAGCCGGCGAATGCAGCGCGGCCAATAGCATGATTACGCATGGCCCAAGCGGGCGCAGCACCAGCTTCGGTGCTGTGGCGGCGGCGGCGGCACGGCTGACCCCGCCCACCGATATTCCGCTGAAGGACCCGAAGAATTGGAAGATTGCCGGCAAATCAATTGCGCGGCTGGATACGGCGGAAAAGCTGAATGGCAGCCAAGTCTATGGCATGGATTTACGCCTGCCCGGCATGCTGAATGCGGCGATCCATGCCTGCCCGGTTTTTGGCGGCAAGATCAGCGCCATTGACAGCAAGGCAGCCGAAGCCATGCCCGGTGTGAAGCATGTGCTGCGCGTGGGTGACAATGCCGTGGCGGTGGTCGCTGATACCTGGTGGCGCGCCAAAAAAGCGCTGGATGCGGTTAAGATCACCTGGGATGAAGGGCAGCATGCCAGCGCATCCTCCGCTGCCTTTGCCGAGGTGATCAAGGCCGGGCTGGATGCGCCCGAAGCGGCGGTCGGCAATCGGAATGGTGATGCGCGGGCAGCGCTGGTGGGCGCGGCCAAGCGCATTGAAGCGGTTTATGGCTATCCGCATCAGAACCATGCCTGCATGGAAGTGATGAACGCGACAGCGCTTTGGACGCCGGAGCGTTGCGAGGTTTGGACGCCAACGCAGAATGGTGAAGCGGCACTCGCTGCAACTGCCGAAGCCGCCGGCCTGCCGCCGGCGCGGTGTGAGGTGCATAAGATCCACCTTGGCGGCGGCTTTGGGCGGCGCGGCGCGGTGCATGATTGGGTGCGCCAGGCGGTCACGATTGCCAAGCAAATCCCCGGCACACCGATGAAGCTGATCTGGTCGCGCGAAGAAGACATGCTGCAAGGCCGCTTCCACCCGGTGACCATGTGCAAGTTGCAAGGTGGCTTGGATGCGCAGGGCAATCTGGTTGGTTTGCATATGCGCATTTCCGGCCAATCCATTGTGGCTGGTATTTTCCCGCAGAATATCCGTGACGGGCGCGACCCGGTAGCCTTCCAGGGGCTGAATGCCCGCGGCGGGGAAGCGGATATTGGTTATACCATTCCGAATCTTCTGATTGATCACGCCATGCGCAACCCGCATGTGCCGCCGGGTTTCTGGCGCGGGGTGAACCTGAACCAGAACGCGATTTATCTGGAATGCTTCATGGATGAATTGGCCCATGCGGCGGGTAAGGACCCATTGGCGTTTCGTCGTGCGTTGATGGGCAATCACCCGCGCCATTTGGCGGTGCTGAACGCTGTGGCGGAACGCGTCGGTTGGGGAAATACCGCCGCGCCTATCAATGGCCAGCCAGTTTTCCGTGGCTTGGCGCAGACGCATGGCTTCGGCAGCTATGTCGCTGCCTGTGCGGAAGTTTCTGTCAGCGACACGGGTGACCTTAAGGTTCATCGCATCGTGGCCGCGACGGATTGCGGCCATGCGGTCAATCCGCAGCAGATTGCAATGCAGGTGGAAGGGTCCTTCGTCTATGGGCTTTCAGCCGCGCTGCATAGCGAATGCACAGTGAAAAATGGCAGGATCGAGCAGGCGAATTTCGATACCTATCAGGTGCTGCGCATGGATGAGATGCCGAAGGTTGAAACAATCATTCTTCAATCTGGCGGCTTCTGGGGCGGGGTTGGTGAACCCACCATCGCGGTCGCTGCCCCTGCGGTGCTGAACGCAATCTTCGCCGCGACCGGCAAGCGCGTGCGGGATTTGCCGCTGAAGCATGCTGACCTCAGGCGAGCGTGAGGGCAGCGCGGTTTCTGGCAAGCCTGATGCTGGCCATCGCAATGCCTGCCATGGCGACGGCTGATGCAACGGTGCTGGCAGATGATGCGGTGGCGCAATCGCTCACGGGTAACGCGGGTGATCCGCAGCGCGGGCGCGCCATCATTGCCGATCGGCAGAAGGGGTTGTGCCTGCTCTGCCATAGCGGGCCATTCCCTGAGGAACCGCTCCAAGGCAATCTGGCGCCGAGCCTGGAAGGTGCCGGCAGCCGCTGGAATGAAGGCCAGCTACGGCTTCGCCTGATGGACAATAAGCGCATTAATCCAGAGAGTATCATGCCTGCCTATCATCGGATCGAAGGCTTGAATCGCGTGGGGGCCACCTGGCGTGACAGGCCGGTATTAAATGCGGCAGAGATTGAGGACGTGCTGGCCTTTCTGATGGGGCTGAAGGCGGAGAAGGCGCCATGACGATCTCTCGCCGCATTTTGCTAGCCGCGCCGGGGGCGCTGTTGCTGCCGGCGACAGCGCGGGCGGATCAGCAAAAGCTTACGGCAGCCTTGCGGGAGTTCACGGGTGGTCAGCCAATACGCGAAGGGCGTATCAGGCTTGAAGTCTCGCCGCTTGTCGAAAACGGCAATGCGGTGCCGATTTCGGTTGCGGTGGAATCACCCATGACGGCGGCGGATCATGTGCGCCGCATTGGCGTTTTCAATGAACGCAATCCGCAGCCCAATGTCATTACCGCGCAATTCGGCCCGCGATCAGGCCGCGCCTATCTTGCCACGCATATTCGCTTGGCAACTTCTCAGGCTTTGGTTGCGGTTGCAGAAATGAGTGATGGCAGTTTCTGGTCGCAGCGCGTTGACGTGGTGGTCACCCTGGCCGCCTGCATCGAGGGTTAGGCCATGGCGCGTGTGCTGCTGCGGGTCCCGGCATCGGTGGAGAAAGGCGCGGTGATTGAAATGCGCGCGCTCATTCAGCACATCATGGAAACCGGCTATCGCCCGAATGCTGAAGGTGTGGTGCAAGCGCGCGATATCATCTGGAAATTCACCTGCCGCTATGATGGGGAGGTTGTCTTCAACGCAACCCTATCACCGGCCATAGCGGCCAATCCCTTCATCGCCTTTACCACCGTTGCGACGCAATCAGGCCCCGTCAGCTTCACCTGGGAAGGTGATAACGGATTCAGACAGACCGAAACGCGCCATATTACCGTGACATGAAGCGCATCCTAATCGCGCTACTGGCTTGCTGTTCGGTGGCTGGCGCTGAAGAAAGGCGTTCCGGTCTTTTGGATATGCGCCCAGAAGCACAGGCGATGCAGCGCGATGACAGCATGAACCCAGGCATGTTGTGGGTTTTGGATGGGGAAGCGCTGTGGGGCCGCAAGTCCGCACCCGCCGGGCAATCCTGCGCCGATTGCCATGGTGATGCGGCGGCCAGCATGCGCGGCGTGGCGGCGCGTTATCCCGCTTTTGATCAAGCAAGCGGTGGTGCGATTGATCTTGCCGGCCGCATCATCCAGTGCCGCGAAACACGACAGGGCGGCGCGACCTTGGCGCGTGAAAGCCAGGAATTATTGGCGCTGACCAGTTTTGTCGCGCATCAATCACGCGGCTTGCCGATTGCACCATCAGATGATGCCGGCATGCGCGCCACGCGTGACCTTGGGCAGCGCATTTACATGACGCGGATGGGACAGATCGATCTATCATGTGGGCAATGCCATGATGATCATGCGGGGCGCAGGTTGGCCGGCAGCATCATTCCCCAGGGGCACCCGACCGGCTATCCAATCTATCGTCTGGAATGGCAGTCCTTGGGGTCTTTGCAGCGGCGCTTGCGCGGTTGCATGGTTGGCGTGCGCGCGGAGCCCTTCGCTTATGGGTCGGCTGAATTCATCGCCATTGAAGCCTATTTGATGGAAAGGGCACGCGGGATGGAAGTTGAAACACCCGCGATCAGGCCGTGATGAGCGTTCCACCTTTTTTCACAGCAGAAATCCCCGCACCAGACCAAACATTCCCGTGCAGAACAGAATGGTCAAAGCCACCTGCCGATAAAGCTGTTCATTGCCAAGGCCCTGGAAGGCGCGCCCGCCCACCCAGGCGCCAAGCACCATCAAGGGCAACAAAATCACCGCGCGAATGAGCGCCGTAACGCCGGCGACACCGGAGGCCATGACAATCGCAATCAGCAGAAACTGCGTCAGGAAGTAATAGGTGACGATATTGGCGCGGTTCACTTGTGGCGGGTCATTGCCCGATAGCAGATAAAGCAGCACAGGCGGGCCGCCGACGCTGGTGGTGGCCATCATCGCCCCTGAAACAGCACCAACCAGAATGGTGGCAGGCTGGCTTCTGCGGCCTTTGTAGCGCCAGCCGGTCCACATGATGACCACAAAAAAAACGATCACCGCGGAAACCGCTGTGATGATCGCATTCTTGTCCACATTCGCGAGCAACCAGACACCAAGCGGCATGGCAGCGCAGGCTGCGATGCTCATGGGCGTAAGCAGCTTCCAATCGGCCTGATGACGCACCTGTGGAAAAAGCTGCAAGGAGACGATCAATTCAATCGCCACCACCGTCACCACCATATCCGCCGATCCGAACAGCATGGCAAAAATTGGCGCCATGAGCATTGCCGAACCAAAGCCGGCAAAGCCGCGCATCAGCCCCGCGACGAAGGTCACCCCAAGCGCCGCCCAGATATCGATCCCGTCAAAAATCGGCGCGAGATGGGCAAGGATATCGGGCACGGGATCAGGCAATTTCGCGGATCAGCTTCCGCTTCACCGCCTGGCCGAAACTATTGAAATCCTCAGCCACGATGTAGAAGGCGCCTGGGCCGCCAATTACCTGATCGCGGAAATAAAGATCCAGATTGGCTGGTGGTGGCCGGCCAAAGGTCGGGCGGTCATTCACGATCGGCAGGCCATTGATGATAATCCCCTCCGCCACGGCTTCATCGCGCAGCACGGTAACCGGCGGGCCGCTATTGTTCAGCCCATCGCCAGAGATGTCTATGACGCGGCGTGTCGCCTCAAATGGGCAGGCGGCCAATTCGCGCCTCGCATGGATGATGGCGCCAGAAATGGATGTCCAGCGCAGTGAAGCGCGCGGTGCTTGCACCAGCGCCGTCGCCCAATTGCGCGCATCCGCGTCGGTCGCGATGCGTGTCCAAGGTAGCACCGTGCGCTGATAGTCAATCCCTGCCCATTCGATATAGACCAAGCCAATGGCGCCGATCATGCCGCCGCGAATGGCCGCCATCACCGCCGGATCGGTCACTGCATCGCGATAGCCTTCGCGCTGCAGCTTCGCCTCATCCTCATCAA
>Ga0194118_10002149_pt1 | contig 25716 bp, 25 predicted proteins | sample TA2MahsurfametaG_2_FD_148662 | JGI IMG/M metagenome (GOLD analysis project Ga0194118, IMG submission 148662) | Freshwater microbial communities from Lake Tanganyika, Tanzania - TA2015013 Mahale N5 surface | ecosystem: Environmental > Aquatic > Freshwater > Lake | place: Tanzania: Lake...
AGTGGATATGAAAGCGCTGGGCGAGAACACAATCGTTCTTGATTGCGATGTCTTGCAAGCCGATGGCGGAACTCGGACTGCAGCAATCACTGGCGCTTATGTCGCCCTCGTTGATGCGCTCAATTGGGCGAAAGGGAAAGGGCATATAACTTCGATTCCACTAAGCGGCTCAGTCGCTGCGGTAAGTGTTGGAATTATCAACGGGACACCGATGCTTGATCTATGTTACGAAGAGGATGTAACTGCTGAAACCGATATGAATATTGTCTGTACTGGCGATGGAAATTTCGTGGAAGTCCAAGGCACTGCCGAAGGGAAGCCATTTGATCGAAATCTCTTAAATCAACTTCTCGACCTAGGCGCAAAGGGTTGCGTAGAGCTAAGTAGACTTCAAAAAGCAGCTTTAGATTCGTGACCATCCTAGTAATTGCAACGCGGAACAAGGGAAAGATCGCCGAGATAGCTCGGATACTCAAATTCCAAGAGGTAGATTTCGATGAGGTAGATCCAATTGAAGTTAAATCGGTCGCGGAGTTTGATATCGATGATGTTGAAGAGACTGGAAGTACTTTTGAAGAGAATGCGCTCCTAAAGGCGATCACCGTCGCACGGGCAACTGGATTTCCTGCCCTGGCCGACGACAGCGGGTTATCTGTTGATGCCCTCGGGGGTGCCCCGGGTATTTACTCCGCTCGCTACAGTGGAGTGCATGGCGATGATGGAGCCAATATCGATAAATTATTAAACGAGCTTTTAAACACTCCACTTGATCGCGCAGCGCGCTTCGTTGCAGTCATCGCGCTGGCAAAACCAGATGGTTCACACATCATGGCTAGGGGTGAATTACTTGGCAGCATCGCCGAATCTAGGCGAGGGGAGAATGGTTTTGGATATGACCCGATCTTCATACCCGCAGGTAGCAAGCGCACTCTGGGGGAGTATCTCCCGAAGGAAAAGGATGAGATAAGTCATCGAGCCCGTGCGCTGGCTGAAATCGCGCCAAAGGTTCCGGGTTTCCTCAAAAACGCTCGCGCCTAATTACTCGCGCCCAATTACTTGCCCCCAGCTAACTGGCGTGGCTCCACTCCTCTAAATGCGCAGCCACGCGCACTCCCGCGAGTAGGCTTCCCACAGGAGAAGTTAGGGAAACTTCCAAAGTCGAAGGAGCCAAAGTGGCAACTAAGAAAAAGTCCGCGCGCCCAGCAAAGAAGAGCGCTGCCAGAAAGTCCGGAGCTAAGAAATCGGTAGCACGGAAATCCGGAGCAAAGAAGTCAGTAGCCAAGAAGTCTGGCGCCAAGAAGCCGGCCAAAAAATCTTCAGCAAGGAAATCAACGGCGAGAAAGTCTTCCGGCGCTAAGCGCCCGATAAAGAAGGCGCTTCCAAAACCTCCAAAGGGCGTTGATGTTGCAAAGATTGTTATCCCACCAGTTCCTGCTCGTGGCGGAACATCTTCATCGACTCCTACACCGGTAGCTGCAAAGCCTGGCGCGGTTGCAAGCGCTCCAGCAAAGAAGAACTCCTCAAGCGTTCTATTCCTAGTAATCGCTGGCGTTGTTCTATTAGCAATCTTTGCGCTCTCTAATTCTTCATCTGATGATGATGCAGCCCCAAAGCCGACTGCTTCCGAATCTGTTAGTGAAGAACCAGCCGAAGAACCATCTGAAGAGCCAGCCGAAGAGCCCTCAGATCTAACTTATGAAGCTCCTACTGGTTTTGTAGCAATAAATAATGCAAGCGGTGGCGTAACGCTCCGTTGGAAGGCTCCGGCCGCAACGGAAGGACTCACCGGTTACCTAGTCTCAATTTCCTATAACACTGTTGATTTCATCGAAGTAGCTACTGTCTCCGCCGATGAATTCTCAGTAGATGTTGCGAAGATGGGCGATGAGGGCGGAACCCAGTTCTTCATCCAATCTGTCTACTCAGATGGAACTAAGGCCGATGGCGCAAAGTTTGCGCTAAAAGGTAAGTACGGCAACTAGTTTCGTTTAAGTACTTCAAGTATCGCCGAGACGTATGCATTAACTCCTGGCGGATTAAGGTGTACTCCATCGGATGCGAAGTACTCCGGATGACCTTCTGACAATTTCTGCCAATCAATCAGGGTTGTATTTGGATATCTTGAACTTACCCGGGAAATGACTTCGTTGTTCTCATCGCGCCAACTCCGTGGCACAGCGGTATTTACGACGATGACTCGCGGTTGATCTTTAACAATCTCAAATAGCGCCGTTACATCACTTTCAACAAGTCGGTTGTTGTTTCCGAGATTTAAAACAACTGGTGAGTCGGCGACAAACTTCTGGTCAGTTCGGGCAACTTCGATCAGCTCACCTATCTGTCTGCCAACCCGGGCATTGATTAACTCAATCCGTTCATATGAAGCGAGCACATTGCGGATACCTAGGATTACTGAATCTCCAGTTACCCATAACCCCGGAGTAGTGGCATCGGTGATTACATCATCTTCGGTGTTAGCTGAGTTGGCCGCATCTTGGGCTGCCAATTCCTGCCCTAATAGATCTTGAGCAGCGATCTCGTCGGCTCGCTCAATTGCGTTGATGGAGACCAAAGTTGTAGCAAAAAGTGTTACTACTGCCGCAAGCAAGGCTGATAACTTCTGGCGGATTCGGACCGAAGGCGTTCGGTATTTCATTCCCCGGAACCAGAGCTCAAAGTAGCCGCGCCGTACTGGCGTTTCGATGTAGCGATAAGAGATATCTGCGAGCGCGAAGACAATTAATACTCTAAGTGAATAGAGCGCCCAATCATCGCCAACAAGGTCAATTGAGGGCCTAGTTAATTGAAAGACAATCCAGTGCCAGAGATAGATTCCATAAGAACGCTCACCAATCCATAGCGCGGGACGCGTGCTGAGTATGGGAGCGAAGCGTGATGCGGGATGGATAACAGAAATCAACGTGGCGCATCCAAAGAGCGCGGTTAATGGGAATGCGATGCGATAAAGCGTCGGATCACTCTCATTGATAAAGAGAAAGGCGCTAAGTAGCCCAAGGAATCCAAAGACTCCAATCAAGTCAACAAAGTCTTGGGCACGCTTTGTGATCTCTTTAGTTAGATTTTGGGGTTTCCAACTAACCGCTAACGCTGCTCCAAGAAATAATCCAATCGAGTGTGTATCCGTTCCAAAGTAGACGTGGCTCACCGCAGATTCTTTGATATCAATCTGCACCGAATAAATAAATAGCGCGATACCGGAAGCGAGCGCAATTGCTAGCGCCACAAAGGAGATGTTCTTCTTCCCGAAATAGCGGAGAACAAATAAAAGAACTAACGGCCATGCAAGGTAGAACTGCGCTTCAACAGCGAGCGACCAGGTGTGTTGAAGCAAAGGTGGACGACCGATAACCTCGAAATAATCCTGCTCCCTATTTACCAGGGCCCAATTCATAGTTCCGGTAAATACAAAGGGAAGATCATTTAGAAAACGTCGAACAGTTTCTGGTGCATATACGCCGATATAGAGAGTTGTAAGTACAACCATCGCGATTAGAGCAGGAACAAGTCGACGGATGCGACTCAAGTAAAAGGCGCGCAGGTCGAGGCCGCCAGATTTCTCAATCGAATCGAGAATCAAACCGGTAATTACATAACCAGAAATTACAAAGAAGAGGTCAACACCGAGAAAGCCGCCAGGAATCCAATCGATACCTAAGTGATAGAGCAGGACAGCGATTACTGCGACTGCGCGTAATCCGTCGACTGAATGTATGTAGCGATTACTGCTGGTGGACATCACCGACGACGCTTAGATTGAGCTTTCTTGCTCTTTTTCTGTGCGGCGGATTTTTGGGATGTTTTCTTCTCTGTGGATTTAGCAGCATCGCTCTCTTGAGCAGCCGCGATTCGAGCCGCAACCTTGCTATCGCCGGTCGGAGTTCCATCGGGGCGGATTGCATCATTAACCTGGCGCTGGAGATCGCTCAAGCGATTAAATGCGCTATCAAGGCGTTGGCGCGATTGATTAATCGCGTTCTCAGCCGCATCTAGAGATTGCGATTGAATCCGATACAAGCGCTCGGCTTCAGAAATTACTTGGGAGAGCCAGGTGCGATATTCAGTCACTTCAGTCGTTGCAGTTTGGACTAACCGCTCCGCTTCACGCTTCGCATTACTAGTAACGGTATTTGCTTCACGCTTACGTGCCGAAAGTAAATCTTCACCCTCGCGCTCTGCGGTTGCAACGATATCTGAGGCATCGGCTTCAGCAGCTTCTATATATTTACGACCACGACTTTCCGCTGCGGCGAGCGTTGACTTAGCTTTTGCTTCTGCGCTTTCAAGTGCGGCAGCTGCGCTCTTCTTACTCTCATTTAGAACTCGCTCGGCACTTGTATTTGCTTTTGCTTCACGTTGTTGGGCGGTGCGAATAATTGACATCGCAGTTTCAGTAGCGAGGATCTCAAACTCTTCTTTAGAGAGTGAAGTAACATCGCGACGCGAGCGCAATTCAGCGAGCTGTGACTCTAATTCGCGGATACGCTCAACCGAAGCAGAACCTGTGGTGAGTGGCTTAGCGCTTGGCTCTTCTTCGCCTTTATAGCCAACCCAGGATAAGAAGTTCTTATCTGCCATCACATGCTCCTAAATCTGTCTATCTCGCTTCTTGCAGGGAGACGCATCTTCCCACGAGAAATGGAGATAGAGAAAGGGGCGATTTGGGCGGAGCGAATCACGGGCTCAATGGTGAGCTTGTGTTTTTACTGTATCTAGCTGGTGCGGGAGGTGGGACTTGAACCCACACGTCCGAAGACACAGGTTCCTAAGACCTGCGTGTCTGCCATTTCACCACTCCCGCAAGAGCGAGCGAGAAGAATACCGATAAAGCGCGGATACCTAAAAATCGGTTACAAATCCGTTCTAAGTAGCGGTAGCGCCGCGCCGTGAGAACGCATCGATTGATGCTGACAATAGGAGCACGCCGCCAGTAACCATAAATTTGATGCCAGCTGGATAGCCAAGAAGCGCCATACCGTTATCAATAACAGCAACAACTAGGCCGCCGAGGATGGCATCGCTGACTTTTCCTTTTCCGCCAAAGAGTGATGTACCGCCGATAACTGCAGCGCCAACCGCATATAGAAGCGTTGAGCTACCGCCAGTAGTTGGCGAGACTGAGTTAGCGCGTGAAACAAAGATCATGCCGGCAACTGCAGCAAAGCCAGAGCAGATCATAAATGCGGAGATTCGCACCATCTTCACATTTATACCGGCGCGACGAGCGGCTTCGGCATTTCCACCGACGGCATATAGATGTAGTCCAAAGGAAGTGCGCGATAGTACAAAAGTAGCGCCAACTAATAGAACGAGAATTACCGGAACCACAAAAGGAATTCCACGGAGGCTAACTAGATCTGGGTTGTTGCTCCGTTCAACAGTTAGCGCCAAGGTCGCAAGACATCCGAGGGAGACGAGAATTGCAGTTTTGATCAACCAGAATTTAAAGAGATTATCGACAAGTCCGGCTTTACGACGGCGAGCAAATTTCCAGAGCCCAGATAGAACGTAAACGCCCGCGGTAAGAGCGAAGAAGATCCAACTCGCGGTGACTGGGAGGTTCTTATTTTGTACTGCAAGTATTGTCGGATCTTCGATGCGAATCGTTCCGCCCTCACTCACAAGAAGTAAGAGAAGTCCTTGGAAAGCTAGGAAGGTCGCAAGGGTCACTACGAATGAGGGAATTCGAAGTTGCGCAACTAAGTAACCGATGAAAGCGCCTAAGACAACTCCTATTAAGATGCTCGCAGGTAGCGCCAAATACCAGGCATAGTCCATCTCGGTAATCATGATCACCAAGATCGCGCCACAGACGCCGGCGGCGTAACCAGCAGATAGATCAATCTCACCGAGAAGTAATACGAAGACCAAGCCCATCGCAATCACAGTTATGGCAGCTGCTTGGGTTAACAAGTTCGCGAAGTTGCCCGGCGTTAAGAAGACGCTGCTCTGTGAGCTAAAAGCGATACAGAGAACTAGTAAACCGAGAATTGCAGGGAGAGCGCCGACTTGGCCTGCCTTTACCCGGCTCGCCCAATCCCGGAGTGATTTCTCAATGGTGATCTGTTCGCTCATTTTGTAGTTCCAGAAACTGCTTCTGATTTACCGGTAGTAATTAGTTTTACAACATCACTTGGTGATACCGATTTCTTTTCAACCTGGGCGGCCATAGTGCCGAGGTACATCGCAGCGATGTTGTCTGCGACTTGGAAGACATCATTTAGATTGTGGCTAATAACGATTACCGCAAGTCCGTTATCAGCTAATTGACGGACTAATTTCAAAACCTGTTCGGTCTGGGCGACTCCCAGGGCCGCAGTTGGCTCATCAAGAATTACGACTTTGCTATTCCAGAGAACAGCGCGTGCGATCGCGACGGTCTGGCGTTGGCCACCGCTAAGTGAGGCAACTTTCTGGCGGATAGATTTCACAGTTCTAACGCTCAGGCCATCAAGCGTTTTCTTAGCGAGGGATTCCATATGAGATTCATTTAAAGTTACGCCGCTCTTCTCTTCGCGCCCCAAGAACATGTTATGGACGATATCTAAATTGTCACAGAGCGCAAGATCTTGATAGACGATCTCAATTCCAAGTGCGGTCGCATCGCGCGGACCAGCGATAGTTACTTTTTTTCCTTCAAAGAGAAACTCGCCGGTCTCAGGTGTGTAGATGCCAGCGATACATTTAATTAAAGTGCTTTTACCGGCGCCATTGTCGCCAACGAGCGCAGTTACTTTTCCAGCATAGGCGTGAAAGTTGACATCCTTAAGGACATGTACCGGACCGAATGACTTATTTACTTGGCGGAGCGAGAGAATTGGAGTTGCCATTTGCCCTCCTATAGAAACCAAGTCGTTAACTCTAGTTATGGATTCAGCCCGAGCATTTCTACCCGGGCTGAACCGTTACTACTTATTTACCTCTTTAAAGCTTAGAAATCCTTAGATTCCGTTAGCTGTGCAGAGGTCTTCGATGCCTTCGCAAACTGCTTCACGAGTCTGGAAGCCATCTGCAATTACATCCTTAACGTTTTCCTTGGTGATTGATACCGGAACAAGGAGAACTGATGGAACATCGGTTGTGCCGTTGTTCACTGAACCGGTTGCTGTTGATGCAGACTCGCCGTTAAGAAGTGCGATTGCAAGTGCAGCAGCAGCCTCAGCCTCAGCCTTGATTGCCTTGTAAACAGTATTTGATAGATCTCCAGTCAAGATTGCGCGGAGACCATCAACGGTTGCATCTTGTCCGGAGACGCAGACCTTTCCGTTGAGACCGTTCTTCTTTAGCACTGCAACAGCTGCGAGGCCAAGGCCTTCGTTAGCTGAGACGACGGCGTCAAGCTTGCCGCCAGCCTTTGCAAGTTGCTGTTCGAAGATTGTTCCACCCTTGACGTTATCCCAGTCTGGAACAGCCTGGTCGTCAACGAGTGTGTAATCGCCTGCATCAATTGATGGACGTAGAACTGAGTCATAACCAGCCTTGAACAAGGTTGCATTGTTATCAGTTGGTGAACCATTTAGATAGACGATACGTGCCTTGGTCTTACCTGCGTTATCGAGGCAAGCCTTGATTCCTTCTCCTTGTAGACGTCCAACAGCTTCGTTATCGAAGGAGACGTAGTAGGAAGCGGAACCATTCAAGGTTAGGCGGTCATAGTCGATTGTTGGAACGCCTTGTGCGGCTGCCTTATCTTGAACAGCCTTTGCTGACTCTGAGTCAAGGTTTACAAGAATGAGAACCTTGGCACCAGCAGAGAGCATTTGATCAGCGATTGTCTGGAATGCTTCCTTGTCGCCATTTGCATTCTGGATATCTGCCTTAACTCCAGCAGCATCGAATGCAGCTTGTAGGAAGCCGCGGTCTGCGGTCTCCCAGCGAGCTGATGAAGCAGCGTCAGGAAGAATTACACCAACGAATCCATTGCCTGATGCATCATCTGACGAACCACAACCGGTAAGAATTAAGGCGAATGCTGCGATGATCGCAGAAAGCGCCAAACGCGGTTTCTTCATTAGATAGTTACCCTTTCGAAAGTACCTACAGAAATGAGGGCTTTCGCCCTCAACTCGTACATTGAGTTGAGGGCAAACTACCCTTCAGCAACTCTTATAGGAACTCTAAGGCTCGTTATTTGGAGCGTAGATAAATAACGTTTCGATAAATTCCTAAGGCTTGGTTGATGCGTGAATCAGTACTCTTAGCAGGGTGTCTTCAGCATCGAGCCCATCAATGAGCCCCAACCCTGACCTCGAATCGGCCAGCCCGGTAACGGCGCTAGCCGGGGCGGTCCTTAAGGTTGTTTCAGATGCGCTTGCTAGTGGAGCGCTTGTGGGGGATGTCGCGAGATCACTCACCGCAGATCGAGTCCCATTAGAGCGACCGAAAAATCGCGAACATGGCGATTACGCAACTTCAATCGCGCTAACGCTCGCTAAGAGTGAAGGGAAAGCTCCGCGCGATATCGCACTAGTTATTAAGAACGGGTTGGAAAAAGTCAGCGGTGTTGCCAGCGTTGAGATTGCTGGTCCCGGATTTATAAATATAACTCTAGATAAATCGAGTCAAGGCGCAATCGTCAATCGCATCTTGAGCGAACGAGAGAATTTTGGAAAAGTAAAACTCCTTTCTGGTGTAAAAATTAATTTAGAGTTTATTAGCGCAAATCCAACTGGACCGCTCCATCTTGGGCATACCCGTTGGGCCGCGGTTGGTGATGCCCTTGCTAGCGTGCTGGCCGCAGCTGGCGCCGAGGTGGTTAGAGAGTTTTATGTAAATGATCGGGGCAACCAGATGGATCTCTTTGGCGCTTCCATTAGAGCAGCCGCGCTAGAAATTCCAAGACCGGAAGACGGCTATCAAGGCGACTACATAAATGATCTTGCTAAGTTGATTCTCACGCAACACCCAGATTACAAGTCACTACCTGAAGCGGAGGGAGTGGTTGCTTTTCGAGAGGCGGGGTATGCCCAGCAATTGCAGGAGCAGAAAGATGTCCTAGATAACTTCGGTACTCATTTCGATGTCTGGTTCTCAGAACGCTCACTTCATTCTGGCGATTCACTCTCTAAGTCCCTTGCTAAGTTGAAATCGCAAGGCCACGTCTTTGAATTAGATGGAGCGACTTGGCTAAGGACTACTGACTTTGGCGATGATAAAGATCGGGTCCTAATTAAATCCGGTGGTGAATTGACTTACTTCGCCTCCGATACGGCTTATTACATTGATAAGAGAGAGCGTGGCTTTGATATCTGCATCTACATGCTGGGCGCAGATCACCATGGCTACGTTGGAAGGCTAAAAGCGACTGCGGCATGCGCTGGCGATGATCCGGAGTACAACGTCCACGTCTTAATCGGACAACTCGTAAAGATTATGGAAGGTGGCCAAGAGCTAAAGCTCTCAAAGCGCGCAGGCACCATCATCACGCTGGAGGAACTAGTAGCAAAAGTTGGAGTAGATGCAGCCCGTTACACCTTGATTCGCTATCCCGTTGATACGCCGATGATTCTCGATGTTGATTTATTGAAGCGTAGAACTAACGATAATCCGGTCTACTACGTGCAATATGCACACGCTCGGATAGCAGCGCTACTTCGAAATGCCTCCGAACTTGGAGTGAAGGTTGGAATTGAGAATTACGACCCAGAACTTCTAACTCATGAACGAGAGCGGGAACTCTTAGGTGGCCTTGCGCAATTTCCTGAGGTGATTAGTAGCGCCGCTGAACTTCGCCAACCACATCGCGTCGCTCGTTATATCGAGGAGTTAGCGACTCTCTATCACGGCTTCTATAACGATTGTCGGGTTCTACCCATGGGAGAAGAGAAGCCGAGCGCAATTCACGCAACACGAGCAACACTCTGTGAGGCGACCCGCCAGACAATCTTTAACGGCTTAACACTTCTAGGCGTGAGCGCGCCGGAGCGGATGTGATTATGAGTTCCATCTGGCCAATTAGTGCAGCGCGAGTTTCGGGAGAACTTCAAATTGGTGGTTGCCGCGTGAGCGCAATCGCAGCTCGTTATGGAACGCCAATCTTTGTCTTAGATGAGAGCGATCTTAAGAGCCGGATTGAAAATTGGAGCGGAAGTTTCAACTCAATCTTTGGTGAAAACGCCGGCGATGTCTTTTATGCTGCAAAGGCTTTCATCTCAGTTGAAGTAGCGAAGCTGATTAATCAGGGCGGAATCAGCCTTGATGTCTGCACCGGGGGAGAACTAGCTGTTGCGCGGGCTGCAAAGTTCCCAGGTGAGTGGATTGAAATGCATGGAAACAACAAGTCAGAAGCGGAAATTGCTGCTGCGATTGATTATCGGGTTGGAACCATTGTGGTGGACTCACTTCAAGAGATTGATCGCGTAGCGCGGATAGCTCACGAGAAGAATCGAGTTCAAAACGTAACGCTCCGACTAAATCCAGGGGTTGAAGCCCATACCCATGAATACATAGCTACCGCACATGAAGATGTGAAATTTGGTTTCTCAATTGCAACTGGCGCGGCTTGGGATGCGCTCTTAGCAGCAACAAAACATGAGAGCTTGAAAGTAACAGGTGTGCATTGCCATATCGGTTCTCAGATCTTCTCATCGGAGGCCTTCTTGGCAAGCGCAATCCGACTTCTTAATTTTATGGCTCGTTACAAAAATGAATTTGGCGGCGAACTTGAGAATCTAAATATTGGCGGCGGCGTTGGAATTGCATATACGAAGAAAGATACTCCGATGTCTGCCGAAGAATTTCTTAAGACGGTCAAAGATGTGATTTGGAGTGAATCAGCGAAACTGGGTTTGAAAGTTCCTCGAGTTTCAATTGAACCAGGGCGAGCTCTGATTGGCCCATCAATGGTTACTCTCTATCGAGTAGGAACAACTAAAGAGTTACAACTTGAAGATGGCGGAAAGCGGCTTTATGTCTCTGTAGATGGCGGTATGAGCGACAACATTCGCACCGCTCTTTATGGCGCTGAGTACTCCGCAGAAATTGCTAACCGTGAGTCGAGCGCAAAGTTACGAGATTGTCGATTAGTCGGAAAGCATTGCGAGACTGGCGATATCGTCATTAACAATATTGATTTGCCTAGTGATATCGCCCCTGGCGATCTAATCGCGGTACCAGCAACTGGCGCTTATGGTCGAAGCATGGCGAGCAACTACAACCATGTCCCGCGTCCGGGAGTGATTTCAGTTCTCGATGGCACGGCGCGCACCATAGTTAGAAGTGAAACCGAGTCCGACCTCCTAGCCTTAGACGTGGTGGAGAGCGCGATTCGCCTCGATGATAAATCGAGCGGGAAATAAGGGATAGGACGAGGCCTTGAGCGAAGTGAAGCGAGAACTCGGTATTGGAATGCTCGGTTGTGGCGTTGTCGGCTCTCAAGTCGCACGGTTACTAACTGAGGATTCTGGTGATTTTGCTGCTCGTTCTGGCGCGAAATTAAGTTTAAAGAAGATCGCGGTCCGTGATGTGGCTGCTAAGCGCGAGCAAGTAAAGAGCGAGCTATTAACCAAGGATGCTGACTCTATTGTGAACGATCCTTCAATCGATATCGTCATCGAAGTAATGGGCGGCATCGAGCCTGCGCGGACATTGATTCTTAAAGCAATCGCAAATGGAAAATCGATAATTACTGCGAACAAAGCCTTACTTGCTAAACATGGCGCAGAACTTTTTGAAGCTGCAGATAAGAAGGGCGTTGATCTCTACTACGAAGCAGCTGTCGGTGGCGCGATTCCAATTTTAAGACCGCTGCGTGAATCGATTGTTGGCGATCATGTTCACCGGATTATGGGAATCGTAAATGGAACTACAAATTACATTCTCACCAAGATGGACGAAGAGGGAAGTGACTTTGGTGCGGCACTTAAGGAAGCGCAACAACTTGGCTTTGCCGAAGCTGATCCAACTGCTGATGTTGAAGGACACGATGCCGCTGCGAAAGCTGCGATCTTGGCTGGTTTGGCATTTCATACCCGAGTCACAAGTGATCAAGTTTCTGCGGAAGGAATAACAAAGATAACGGCTCGCGATGTAGCGGTAGCGCATGACATAAACCATGTAATAAAACTTCTTGCAATTGCCGAGTTGACCGAGAAGGGCGAGGTGAGTGTTCGAGTTCAACCAACCTTGCTTCCCCGCCAACATCCTCTTGCTGCGGTTCGAAATGCCTTTAATGCGATCTTCGTTGAAGCGGAATCGGCGGGCGAGTTGATGTTCTATGGAAGAGGGGCGGGTGGCGCACCGACCGCGAGCGCAATCCTCGGAGACCTAATCGCAATCGCGCGGAATATGACGAGCGGCGGCGCAGGACATGGCGAGAGTGATTATGCAGAGCTGAAGTTCGCCGACCCAGGAAGCGTTAACACCCGCTATCTGATTCGCCTAGATGTAAATGATCGCCCAGGAGTTCTTGCCTCAGTTGCCCAGATTTTTGCAACTAATAAGGTCTCGATTGAAACAGTTCGCCAATCCGGTCGCGGCAATAGCGCAGAGCTGATTGTGATGACGCACTCAGCTGATGAAGGTTCACTTGGAAAGACCGTGAAAGAGCTTGCGAAGAGCGAGGTTGTTAAGAGCGTGGAGAGCGTACTTCGAGTCGAAGGCTTGCGTTGATGAGCCTCTTTAAGAAACGCGGCGCTCATCAATGGCGCGGAGTAATTGAGGAGTATCGATCTCGCCTTCCAGTTTCCCGCAAAACTCCCGTCGTGACTTTAAACGAGGGTGGAACTCCACTCATTTATGCCTGCGTTTTATCTGAGATGTTAGATAACCAAGTTTGGCTTAAGTTTGAAGGCGCTAATCCAACTGGCTCTTTTAAGGATCGCGGTATGACCATGGCAATCTCTAAGGCAGCGGAAGATGGCGCACGCGCGGTCATATGTGCATCGACTGGTAACACAAGCGCAAGCGCTGCTGCATATGCCACAAAAACTGGAATGACTCCAGTCGTTTTAGTGCCACAAGGAAAGATTGCAATGGGCAAGTTAGCGCAAGCAATCGCCCATGGTTCAAAACTTCTACAAGTCGATGGAAACTTTGATGATTGTTTAACTCTGGCGCGGGAACTATCTGAGAAATACCCAGTCTCACTTGTTAATTCGGTAAATCCATTTCGAATTGAAGGACAGAAAACTGCATCCTTCGAGGTTGTCGATGCGTTGGGATTTGCCCCGGATATCCATGCGCTCCCGGTTGGAAATGCTGGAAACATCACTGCATATTGGAAGGGTTACATCGAATACGAAAAAGATGGAATGTCGAAGAGCAAACCTGCGATGTGGGGCTTTCAAGCCGAAGGCGCAGCGCCAATCGTTAGAGGTGAAGCGGTGAAAAATCCAGAAACAATTGCCACCGCCATTCGGATTGGAAATCCTGCCTCTTGGCAACAAGCTGTAGATGCCCGGGATCAATCAGGTGGCTTGATAGATATGGTCTCTGATGAGGAGATTCTGAGCGCATATCGCTTAGTTGCTGCGAAAGAGGGCGTATTTGTTGAGCCTTCCAGCGCTGCGGGAATTGCCGGGTTAATTAAATATAAGAGTGCAAATAAGTTGCCCAAGGATAAGCGAATCGTCATCACCGTTACTGGAAATGGCCTCAAAGATGTTCAATGGGTACTAGATGGCGCACCATCACCAACTTTGATTCCAGTTGATGTGAAACGCGCTGCTGAAGTGATTGGATTGGCATAGTTATGGCGCGCGGATTTAAGGATCGACTCACATATAAAGCAACGCCGATGCAAGTCAGCGTTCCGGCATCTTCAGCAAATCTTGGACCTGGTTTTGATGCATTTGGCCTTGCTCTTGATATCCGTGATATCTATGTCGCACAGATCCTGGATGAAGAAGCATTTGATGTTGATGTAACTGGGGAAGGCGCTGAAGAAGTCAAGCGCGATGGCAAACACCTGGTTATTAAAGCGATGATGCGCGGTTTTGAATTTATGGGCGGTAAGCCGCGCGGAATTGCGTTACGCGCGTTAAATCAAATTCCCCATGGACGAGGGCTTGGATCTTCGGCAGCAGCAATTGTCGGCGGCTTGAGCTTGGCGCGAAATTTAGTTCTATCTGGTAACTCGCTAATGAATGATGATGATTTGATCGCGCTTGCAACTGATCTCGAAGGCCATCCCGATAATGTCGCAGCTGCGGCGCTTGGTGGCGCCACTATCTCTTGGATTGAAGATCGCGTCGGAGTTCCAACGGGATGCGCAGTCCGATTCTCAGCAGACCAATCAATCCGTGCACTTCTCCTAATTCCAAACTCCCAACTTTCCACCGGCAAAGCGCGAAAGCTGTTGCCAGAGACCGTTCCCCATAAAGATGCTGCAATAAATGCCGGTCGCACCGCGCTATTGGTTCACGCGTTAACGGTTCGACCAGACCTCTTATATGTAGCGACCGAGGATCACCTCCACCAGCAATACCGGCGCGAGGCGATGCCCAAGTCGGTAGATCTAGTGAAGAAGCTACGTGGCGCCGGTGTTGCCGCGACCATCTCCGGAGCTGGGCCTTCTGTTTTAGTGCTTCATAACAGCACCAGCGCTGAGCATGATGACATCGTAAAGAGCGCCGGAGATGCCTTCCGGGCGGTTGATGTTGAGCTCTCGCCGACGGGGGCGCAGGTTTCAAACGCTTAAATTTCCTCACCAAATCTCAGTTTGTTGAGTTTGGGGGGCGGCTGATACATTTCTTCTTGTTCGGCGGTATTCGAGCCGGGTCTTAGAAAATCTGATTCTTGTAGGGCGAGTAAATCCTTGTTGCTCTCAAGTCCCACAGGTCGGAAATTAACTCTCTAAGAAAACCAAAATCCAAGAACTCTAGCTAAAGCTAGATAACAAGAAAGAAAGAATAGATGGCAGAAACCAGCACACGTGCTCGGCGAGATTCTGGCGACCTATCTGCGTTGCTACTCCCGGAGCTAAAAAAGATCGCCGCCAATTTAGGCATTGAAGGCGCAAGCGATATGAAAAAGACAGATTTAGTCCAAGCAATCTCCGACCTTCAAGCGGCCAATCGAGAGGCAGCCCGACTTGAGCGCGAAGCTCGTCGAGCCGCTCGGATGCAGCGCCGTAATCGCAACTCATCAGATGATGGAGATGATGCTGACGAAGACTCCAGAGATTCAGACTCCAGAGATTCAGATTCCAGCAATAATGAATTAGCGCAATCTGATAACTCAGCAGAGCGAAATTCAAATGAAGGAAGTTCATCAGATAGTGGACGCGATAACCGCGGCTATGACCGTGATCGCGACTTCCGCCGTGACCGTTACCGTGATCGCGGAGATCGTGGTGATAGAGGTCGCGACCGTAATCGTGATCGTGGCGATCGTGGCGATAGAGGTAGAGAGCGCGAGATTGTTATCTCTGAAGATGATGTTCTACTTCCCGTCGGCGGCTTGCTCGATATCCTCGAAAATTACGCATTTATTCGCACCGGCGGATACCTTCCTGGTCCAAACGATGTCTATGTCTCACTTGCACAAGTACGCCGCTACGGATTACGTAAGGGCGATGTCTTAACTGGCCAAGTTCGCCAACCTCGTGAAGGGGAGCGGCGCGAGAAATTCAATGCGCTAGTTCGCGTCGACACCGTAAATGGAATGGATCCCGAAACAGCGCGTGATCGCGTTGATTTCTCAAAGTTAGTTCCTCTTTATCCGCAGGAGCGGCTACGTCTTGAGACTGAGCCAAATATCTTGACTACTCGTGTGATCGATCTAATCTCACCGATTGGTAAGGGCCAGCGCGGACTTATCGTCTCCCCACCAAAAGCTGGAAAGACGATGGTGCTCCAATCCATCGCTAATGCGATCACAACTAACAACCCAGAATGTCACTTGATGGTAGTTCTAGTTGATGAGCGCCCAGAAGAAGTTACCGATATGCAACGCTCGGTCAAAGGTGAGGTCATTGCTTCAACCTTTGATCGTCCAGCTGATGATCACACCTCAGTTGCTGAACTTGCAATCGAACGCGCTAAGCGACTTGTAGAACTCGGACATGATGTCGTAGTACTTCTTGATTCGATTACTCGTCTTGGTCGTGCATATAACATCGCAGCTCCAGCGTCGGGAAGAATTCTCTCCGGTGGCGTTGACTCCGCAGCTTTATATCCACCAAAGAAGTTCTTTGGCGCGGCTAGAAATATTGAAGATGGTGGCTCACTAACGATTCTTGCAACAGCGCTCGTTGAGACTGGTTCGAAGATGGATGAAGTTATCTTCGAAGAGTTCAAGGGAACTGGAAATATGGAGTTGAAGCTTGATCGTAAATTTGCCGACAAGCGCATCTTCCCAGCTGTTGATGTCGATGCTTCCGGAACGCGTAAGGAAGAGATCCTTATGGGCCCAGAAGAATTGAATATCGTCTGGAAACTCCGTCGCGTTCTACATGCTCTTGATTCACAACAAGCCCTCGAGCTTTTGCTTGAGAAGATGAAGGGCACGAAGTCCAATGTGGAGTTCTTGATGCAGGTCCAGAAGACCACCGTCGGCCCAGATCAAAACGGGAATTAGCCCTTTTCCAACTACCCGGGTAGCCTTCGCATCCGCTGGTTCACCGGCTCGCTTTAAACCCGAGTTGGACCCAGCTGAAAAAGTTAAGGAGAAGTAATGAAGAACGAGATCCACCCAAATTATGGGGCGACCACTGTTACCTGTGGTTGCGGCGAGACCTTCCAAACTCGCTCAACAATCGAGTCCGGCTCACTATTCGTTGAAGTCTGCTCGGTCTGCCATCCTTTTTATACCGGCAAGCAGCGCATCCTTGATACTGGTGGACGCGTAGCAAAATTCCAAGAGCGTATTCAGAAAGTAAAACCAACTAAGAAGTAGCTTTTTTAAACGAGACCGCATCTCCCGCATTTTGGGGCGCGGTCTCTTTTTATTTATATAGCTTTTAGTTTTGTCTGAGAGAAGGGAGCAAGCGATGAAGGAGAAGAGCACCGAGCGCTTTGCTTCTATGCCGGAAATTTTGAAGGAGTATGAATCACTTGAGGCCCAGATGGCCGATCCATCAATTCATGCCGATCAAGGTAAAGCCCGCCAACTCGGTAAACGTTATGCCCAACTCGGCCCAATTATTGCCGGCTATCGCCAATATAAAAGTTGTGATGATGATTTGAAAGCAGCGAAAGATCTAGCTGATGTAGATCCAGAATTTGCTTCTGAGATTCCAGCGCTGGAATCTGCCTTGGCCCAAGCCGGTGAGAAATTAGAGGAGTTATTACTTCCACGCGATCCAAATGATGATCGCGATGTAATTTTAGAAATCAAAGCAGGTGCGGGTGGTGATGAATCAGCCCTATTTGCAGGCGACTTACTCCGCATGTATCTCCGTTACGCTGAAAAGCAGGGTTGGAAGACTGAAATCATCGATGCCACTGAGAGCGACTTGGGTGGATATAAAGATGTCTCCGTTGCTGTCAAAGCGCGTGGGAATAGCGAGCCAGGAAGTGCACCATTCTCTAAATTGAAATTTGAAGGCGGCGTGCATCGGGTACAACGCGTTCCAGAAACTGAATCACAGGGCAGAATCCATACCTCAGCCGCTGGCGTGCTGGTGCTACCTGAAGCGGAAGAAATTGATGTACAAGTAAATATGAATGAGTTACGTATCGATGTCTATCGTTCATCTGGCCCAGGCGGACAGAGCGTTAATACAACCGATTCTGCGGTACGAATTACGCATATCCCCACCGGAATTGTTGTCTCCTGCCAGAACGAGAAGAGCCAATTACAGAATAAAGAATCCGCACTTCGGATTTTGCGCGCGCGACTTCTAGCCGCCGCCCAAGAAGCAGCCGATGCCGAAGCAGCTGCAACTAGAAAGAGCCAGGTTCGAACTGTTGATCGCTCGGAGCGAATTCGCACCTATAACTTCCCAGAAAATCGACTAACGGATCATCGCGTAAATTTCAAAGCAAATAATTTGGATGCGGTTATTAATGGTGTATTAGATGAAGTTATTGGCGCACTTCTCGATGCGGATAAAGCTGAGAAGTTGGCCGCTGCGGAGGCGTAATTGATGCCCAATCAGTTAGGCCTAAAAGATAAATTGAGAGCCGCTCGCTACGAGTTAGCTGAGGCCGCTATCCCAGAAGTTGATGCTGAATTGTTGGCAGCTTTTGTTCTTGGGGTTGGCAGGATGGAGCTGCACGCGAAGGAATTTAATTTCTCACCCGAACAAGAAGCTGAATTCATAAATCTAATCTCGGAGCGAAAATCTGGGATCCCGGTCCAATATCTAACTGGCGAAGCTCACTTTCGTTATCTAACTTTTGATGTTGGCCCCGGAGTATTAATTCCGAGACCAGAAACAGAATTGCTTGTCGATGCTGCGTTAGTTGAGATCGAGCGGATCCAATCTTCCGCTACTTGGCGAACTGGGAGTCGCACATCGGTAGTTGATTTAGGAGCGGGAAGCGGCGCAATTGCGGTCTCAATTGCCGATGAAGCGCGTAAGCGAAACCTCGCTGTCCAAGTCGTCGCGGTGGAGAGCCAGGGCGAGGCCCTAACTTGGCTAGAGCGAAATATCGCGAAACACGATGTCGATGTCCGAGTGGTCAAGAGCGACGTTGCCACAGCTCTCGATGGAATCAAGTGCGATTTAGTTGTAACGAACCCGCCTTACGTTCCCGATGGCTCAACGCTGCCAAGAGAAGTTCTTAGCCACGAACCAGCCACCGCGCTCTTTGGCGGAATCGCAGGAATTGAAATTCCGTCACAATTTATTGAGAGCGCAACGCGAATCCTTAAGCCAGGCGGTTTTCTAGTACTCGAGCACCATGAATCTCAACTAGAAACTCTTGCAGCGCTGCTAGCGCCGGACTACTTTGAGATCGCCCACTTCAAAGATTTAGCCGACCGTCCAAGGTGGTTGACGGCTCGGAGAAGTGGTTCGGATGGAATTAGAGAGAGAAGGTGAGTAATGGCTGAAACAATCTCGCTCACAGAATTAGTTTCTGCTGGATCTGATTTATCCGAAGAGGTAATAAAGGCGGTAGAAGCGCTTCGCGAAGGTCGATTGATTATTGCCGCAATCGAACATGCTTATGTCTTTATCGCTGATGCTTTTAATCATGGCGCAGTAAAGAAGATGCACATTCTTCGTGGAGATGCCCTTGGAGTCGCTGCGCAAGTCATCGTAGGAGATGTAAAGACTGCAACAGGAATTACTAATGAATTTGGTCCTACCACCCAATCAATTTGTGAAAAGTTCTGGCCTGGATTGTTAACTTTGAGTATTGCACCAGCCCAAGGACTCGTCTGGGATCTAGGTGATGCAAGATCACTTGATGAGATTGCGATTCGAGTTCCTGCTTCTGATTTCTTACAGAGAGTAGCACTTGTTGCCGGCCCGCTTGCAATGGCCTCGGCAAATAGAGCGGGAATGCCACCAAAGCGACGCGGACCGCTCTTTCCAGCCCTCGATGCGGATTATGCATATTTCTTCGATGCTGGTGAATTAGCTGAGGGCCCAACAAGCACCGTAATCTCTGTGAAATCTGATGGGATCACGCTGAAGCGAGTGGGAGCGATATCACTCGCCGAACTACGTTCGGTAACCCCGAATATCGCTGTTCCAGCCTAAGATTCCCGCCATGTCGCAATTCTTTGGCGCTGATTTTGATCAACTTCAATCGCAAGATCCCGAGATTGCCGCAATTCTCCTCTCTGAATTAGATCGGCAACGTAAGAACCTCCAATTAATTGCAAGTGAGAATTTCACTTCACCAGCTGTGCTAACTGCGCTGGGCTCAACGCTCTCTAATAAATATGCCGAGGGTTATCCTGGGAAACGTTATTACGGAGGGTGCGAAGAAGTTGATAAAGCCGAAGTGATTGGTATCGAGCGGGCCAAAGAATTGTTTGGCGCAGAACACGCAAATCTTCAACCTCATTCCGGCGCAAGCGCCAACGTCGCCGTTTATCAAGCATTCACAAAGCCTGGAGATACAGTCCTTGCGATGTCGTTACCTCATGGCGGCCACTTAACCCATGGATCTAAAGTAAATTTCTCGGGAAAGTGGTTTAACGTCGAGTCGTATGGCGTTAGAAAAGATGATGAGTTAATCGATTACAACGAATTGCGCGAGACGGCTAAGCGAGTTCGTCCAAAGATGATCTGTTCTGGCGCAACCGCGTATCCACGGTTAATTGATTTTAAAATCATTCGAGAGATCTGCGATGAGGTCGGTGCGATTATGTGGGTCGATGCCGCACACTTCATCGGTTTAGTTGCCGGAAAAGCGATTCCATCACCAGTTCCCTATGCCGATGTCGTCTCATTTACTACCCATAAAGTTTTGCGCGGCCCACGCGGTGGAATGATCCTCTCTAAAGCAGCGCATGCTGCTGCGATTGATAAAGCGGTATTTCCTGGCATGCAGGGCGGGCCAATTATGAGCGCCGTTGCAGCTAAAGCGATTGCGCTAAAAGAGTGTCTGGATAGCTCTTATCAGGATTACGCCAAGCAGGTAATTGTGAACTGTAAAGCCTTGGCTAGCGCTCTTGAGAAAGAGGGCATGCGCGCAGTTTCCGGCGGAACCGATACGCATCTTGCTCTTATTGATATTCGGAGCACTGGAATTAATGGAAAAGTTGCCGATGAGCGTTGTGGCAAGTCTGGAATTACCCTAAATAAGAATGCGATTCCTTATGATCCAGAAACTCCGGCTGTCACGAGCGGAATTCGCGTTGGAACCCCTGCGGTAACAACTCAAGGTATGAGCGTTACTGAGATGCCGATAATCGCCTCACTTATTGCGCGCGCTATAAAGGATGGAGCCGATGATGCGAAGGCGGCCGCTATCCGCAGCGAGGTCAACGCCTTAACGGCGAAGTTCCCTGTTTATCCACGGTAATGCGCGAGTACTCCTTAACGCTCTTCATAGCAGCAACTCTTACCTACATGCTCACTCCGATTGTTCGGAATTTTGCACTGCGTTTTCGCGCCGTAGCCCAAGTCCGAGAGCGCGATATCCACACCGAGACCACGCCTCGGTGGGGCGGCGTTGCGATGTGGCTCGCGATGGCAGCCACGCTGATAGCCGTACAGAACTTAGAGTTAGTAGGAAAGGCATATAGCCGAGAATTACTAGGAATCTTCCTTGCGGGAACATTTGTACTCGTTATTGGCATGCTTGATGATCGCTATGAACTAGATGCGATCACCAAACTCGCAGGGCAAGGCCTAGCTGCTGGAATCTTGTTGATTTTTGGGATCCAACTTCTCTGGTTACCAATTAATGGAATCATTATTTTGCCGACCAATATTGGCCAATTTCTAACGGTTCTTGTTGTGATGATAATTATCAACGCTGTGAATTTCGTAGATGGAATGGATGGGTTGGCTACTGGGATCGTGGGAATTTCAGCTGCAGCCTTCTTTGGTTTTGCTTATCTACTCGCGGTAGAAAATGGCTTTAGCCGCGCTGGCGCACCTTCACTTGCAACAGCGATAGTGATTGGGATCTGCCTTGGTTTCTTGCCTCATAACATCTATCCAGCGCGGATTTTTATGGGGGATTCCGGATCGATGTTTCTCGGGTTATTGCTCGCAGCCTCAGCAATCACATTGATGGGCCAGATTGATGCGAATGCAGTCTTTGCCGAAGATATCGGGCCAGCGGCCCTTCCATTACTTCTTCCCTTTGCAGTTCTTGCGGTTCCACTTCTTGATTTTGGGCTCGCTATCTTGCGCAGACTCCGTCAGGGAAAGTCACCATTTGCACCGGATAAAGAGCACTTACACCACAAACTTATGAAGTTAGGTAACTCACAACAACGCACCGCGGTAATTCTCTACTTTGCAACTGCGATGTTAGCGATCCCCGCGATGCTATCCGCCTTTGTTCCAGTCTGGTTAGCCTTCTGCGCTGGACCAGTTCTGTTTCTCTTTGCCTTTGCGATAACTAAACGAAGTAAATCGACAACTGGAGTGTGAAGCTACAAATGGAGAATTCAAATAGCGCAATGTGGCGCGGCGCCCTAATTCCATCAGTTGTAGTAACTATTCTCGCTGCGGTCATATCTTGGTTTGCCTCAGGAACGAGCGGGTTATTTGGAGCGCTCCTTGCATCTTTCACAGTTCTAATTTTCTTTTCTGTATCGATGTTGGTCGCAAAGTTCACTAAGGATGTAAATCCAATTGCAACGATGGCGCTTGCGATGTTCTCTTACTTCACCAAGCTCTTCTTCATGGCGCTCTTCTTGATTGCGGTGACTCGCCTGACCTCTCCAGAGAGCGTGGATCGAAGGGCCTTTGGAGTGAGCGCGCTTGCAATCGCTTTCACCTGGTTAGGCGGGGAAGTTAGGGCCTTCCTGAGGCTACGGTTACAGTTACCTCTTCCGGGAGAGGGGAGCGATAGAAAATGAGTGCGAAGAATGATGAGAATGCTTTCTGGACCATCTTTGGTTACATGCTCTCTGGCCTTCTTATCTGGGGCGGTATTGGTTATGGCCTGGATTGGTGGCTCGATACCGATTTCTTTCTTCTTGGGGGGCTCCTGCTTGGAATGGGTTCGGCCCTCTATCTGATCTGGCTCCGGTTCGGCCGAGAGTAGTTTTGCTGGGCGGCCCCATTCTCCAGAACCGTAGTTAGTAGCCCAGATAACTCCCAGCCCGTACCTTTTCGATTTCTCACACCCAGCGACTAACCAATAGGGTTGCGCCGACTTCCCCGCATAAAACGCTTTACCCCGTAGTGAACTCAAGACCGATTTACCCACTAAGGAGTCATGTTGCGCGTCTACGCAGCTACTGAAGGCGTCAAGGATGAGGGTTTCAATCCTCCCGACGCTGGTGACTTCAACCTCCCTCCGTTTATCGATGGAAATTCATTTGCTACTAAACCGATCCTCTTGGCTTTCTTCTCGGTTCTTATCATCTCGGTCTTCTTTATCCTCGCGGCTCGTAAGTCCGCGGTCGTTCCATCAAAGCTCCAATTCGCTGGGGAGAGCATCTACGGCTTTGTGAGAAATGATCTGGGTCGCGATGTCATCGGACATGAGTTCATGCGATTTGCTCCTTATCTATTCACGCTCTTTACCTTCATCCTCGTCAACAACGTCTTTGGAATTGTTCCGTTTATCCAATTCCCAACGATGTCACGAGTCTCTTTCCCTTATGTACTTGCTGCGATCACATTCTTTGTGTTCCATTACATCGGCGTGCGGCGCCATGGACTCATTGCGTATTTAAAGGGAATCATGTTCATCCCAGGCGTTCCTAAGCCTGCTTACATTTTGATCACACCACTTGAGTTGGCAACATATTTCATCGTTCGACCAATGACCTTGAGCTTGCGTCTCTTTGCAAATATGTTCGCTGGACACTTGCTCTTGCTCGTGTTCATTCTTGGTGGCGAGCACCTATTACAAGGCGTGATTGGACTTAAGTTAGTTAGCCCCTTCTCATTCGTGGTCGCGATCGCGCTGACCTTCTTCGAATTTATGGTCCAATGCCTACAGGCTTACATTTTCACCCTCCTTACAGCTCTCTACATAACCGGGGCGTTGGCGGACGAGCACTAGAAGTAAAAAGGTTTCCCATTCCAAAAGGGATGCGGGATAAGAAAAGACGGAAAGAAAGGTAAGAAACATGGAAGGCACACTCAACCTGGTCGGTTTTGGCCTCGCAGCGATTGGACCGGGTATTGCAACCGGATTGATCTTCGCCGCTTATATCAACGGCGTAGCTCGTCAACCAGAAGCTCGCAACGTCTTACAGCCGATTGCATTCCTTGGCTTCGCTCTAGCTGAAGCTTTGGCGCTCTTCGGACTTGTTCTCGCGTTCGTTCTCTAATCCAAGATGCGCACTATTCAATTCGCAGCTGATCAATTAGCTGCACTTGAGTTAGCTGCTGGAGAAGAGCTAAACCCTCTAATCCCGCACACTTCTGAGATCATCGTTGGTTTTGTCGCGTTCTCACTTCTTTACATAGTGCTCCGTAGAGCAGTTGTTCCGAAGTTTGAAAAAGCGTTCGCAGATCGCACTGATGCAATTCAGGGCGGCATGGAGCGCGCCGAGAAAGCGCAGCGTGAAGCAGAAGCAGCTTTAACTCAATACAAGTCACAACTCTCAGATGCTCGCGGCGAAGCCCAGCAGATTCGAGAAGAGGCACGCGTCCAAGGAGCAGCGATCATCGAAGAGATGAGAGCAAAGGCTCAGGAAGAAGCCGCTCGAATCACATCATCTGCACAAGCTGCGATCGAGGCAGAACGCCAACAGGCGATTAACTCGCTCCGTAGTGAAGTTGGAACTTTGGCAACTGAGTTGGCATCGAAGATCGTCGGAGAAGCACTTGATGACCAGGTCCGACAATCTCGAATCGTCGATCGCTTCCTAGCTGATCTAGAGAAGCAGAAGTAGGTAGATAACGATGACAAGAGCGATCGCAGATCTTGGCGGAACGAGCCGGCAATCACTTTCCGCAGCTCGCGTCGCCCTCGATGCTGCGCTTGAAGGAAAGCAAGAGAGCGAAGCCGCAAAGTTTGCCGCCGAACTCTTTGCAGTCCTTGCCGCCCTTGATTCATCGGCGCCGCTTCGCAGAGCCCTTACCGATGCATCGCGAGATGCGAAAGATAAGGCGAAACTCGTTACTGATCTATTTGATAAAAATGGCGGGGATGTCCTCTCTATCTTGACCAAATTAGTTGAAGTTAAATGGTCAAAGCCGAGCGATCTCGCCAATGCGATCGAGCAACTAGCCGTTGAGGCTGAAGCAACTTCAGCTGATCTCGCTGGAAGTCTGGATCGACTCGAAGAGGAACTCTTTGGATTCTCAAAAGTTATCTCCTCAGATAGCGAACTGCTCCAAGCCCTTAACTCGAATAAGTACAGCGCTGAAGGTAAGCGAGTTCTAGTTGCAAAGTTGTTTGGTGGAAAAGTTGCACCTGCTACCTCACGGATGTTGGGACACCTTGTAAGTGGCTTACGCGGAAGAAATCTTGAGGGAACGATCGCATATTACATCAAGGCAACCGCTGCTCGTAGAGAGCGGACGATTGCAACTGTTACGAGCGCTATCGCTCTGACCGATACACAACGAGAGAAATTGGCCGCAGCACTTGCGGCAAAGATTGGACAGAAAGTCCGATTGAATGTCGAAGTCGACCCAACCGTTATGGGTGGGATCTCGATTCGATTTGCTGATGAATTGATTGACGCCACAATCGTCAATCGTTTGGCCGACGCGAGCAGAGCGCTCGCAGGATAAGTAGGGAGATAAACCATGGCGGAACTCACGATTCGACCTGAAGAGATTCGTGATGCCTTAGCGAACTTCGTTAAGTCGTACGAACCAGGCGCTGCGTCCCGTGATGAAATCGGAACTGTTGTCGAAACAGCCGATGGCATCGCTCGCGTTGAAGGACTTCCTTCAACAATGACGAATGAGTTGCTCAAGTTCGATGATGGCACCCTCGGTATCGCACTCAACCTTGATGTGCGCGAGATCGGTGTTGTTGTTCTTGGAGATTTCAGTGGAATTGAAGAAGGACAGACGGTCCGTCGTACCGGCGAGATTCTTTCAGTCCCAGTTGGCGATGGCTTCTTAGGTCGCGTCGTTGACCCGCTAGGTCGCCCGATCGATGGCAAAGGCGAGATCAAGGCTGAGGCAACTCGTGCCCTTGAACTTCAGGCGCCTTCTGTCGTACAACGCCAACCAGTTAAAGAACCGCTTGCGACCGGAAT
>Ga0194118_10002151_pt1 | contig 25695 bp, 30 predicted proteins | sample TA2MahsurfametaG_2_FD_148662 | JGI IMG/M metagenome (GOLD analysis project Ga0194118, IMG submission 148662) | Freshwater microbial communities from Lake Tanganyika, Tanzania - TA2015013 Mahale N5 surface | ecosystem: Environmental > Aquatic > Freshwater > Lake | place: Tanzania: Lake...
AGGGCGCGGAGGCGCCGAAGTTCGACGTGGTGACCTGCCAGACCGGCGACTGCTTCGCGCGCTACCTCGTGCGCGTCGAGGAGATCAAGCAGTCCGCGCGCATCATCAACCAGCTGATCGACCGCATTCCGGCCGGGCCCTTCAACCCGACCGACACCGCCAAGGTCACGCAGCCCGACAAGGCCAACATCTACGGCTCCATCGAGGGCGTGATCGAGAACTTCGAGCTCATGATGTGGAACAAGGGCTGGAAGGTCCCCATCGCAGAGGCCTACTTCCCCTTCGAGAGCCCCAACGGCGAGCTCGGCTACTACCTCGTGGGAGACGGCACCAAGTACCCATGGCGGGTGCGCACGCGCCCGCCGTGCTTCGTCAACTACTCGGTGCTGCCCCGGCTGGTGGAAGGGCACCTGGTGTCCGACGCCATCGCCGTCATCGGATCGATCAACGTCATCGCGGCCGAGCTGGACCGCTGAACCCGCACGAACAGGAACCCGCACGAACAGGAACCCCCACGATGGCCTGGCCGACCAAGCCCTCCGCAACAATGCAGATCGCGCGCCGCGCGGAGCCGTTCGTCACCGCGGCGATGAAGGACCGCTGGACCCGCGAGGTCCTGCCGAAGTACGCCACGCGCCTGGGGGCGCTGATGCCCGTGCTGCACGACGTGCAGCACGCGTACCGGCACATTCCGCACCAGGCGCAGCTCGAGGTGGCCGAGTTCCTCGGCATCGCGCCCTCGGACGTGCTCGACACCGTCAGCTTCTACGACGAGTTCACCGTCGAGCAGCGCGGCGTGGTGACGATCGGCGTCTGCCACTCCGTCGCCTGCGAGCAGTGCGGCTGCGGCAGCACCCGGCTCATCGACCACGCACGCGAACGCCTCGGCATCACGCCCGGCGAGACCACCGACGACGGCAGGTTCACGCTCATCGCCATGGATTGCCTCGGCAGCTGCGACACCGCGCCGGTCGCCCTCCTCAACGAGACGCTGCACGAGAACCTGACGGTCGAGGCGCTCGACCGGCTGATCGGCGAGGCGCGCCGCGCCTCGCCGGGAGGCCATCACTGACATGGACGCGCCGAGGAAGGACCTGCCGCTCGCCCGCAGCATCGGCGCCTTCTTCGGGCACATCGTCGACGCCATCGTCTCCGACCCGTCCAAGGCGCCCGAGCGCGTCGAGGTCCGCAAGGAGACGACCGAGGAGACCCGCGCCGACGGCGTGACGCTCCGCAGGACCGTGATCGAGGAAGTGGTGCTCCCGCCGGGCACCGAGGCGCCGAAGGCCGAGCCCGCCGCCGACAAGCCCAGGAACTGACCGCAGCCCCACCGAGACGAACGATGCCGACCTCCGCAGACTTCAAGCCCTCGCCCGTCCTCACCAAGCGCATCCCCGAGGATCGCGCCAAGCGCGCCACCGTGGGCTACGACCAGTACGTCGCCACTGGCGGCTACAAGGCGCTCGAGAAGGCGCTCGCCATGCAGCCCGGGGAGCTCGTGGAGCTCGTGAAGGGCGGCGTGGTGCGCGGCCGCGGCGGTGCCGGCTTCCCCGCCGGGCTCAAGTGGAGCTTCATGCCGGCCCCGGACGGCGGCCAGCGTTACCTGGCGATCAACTGCGACGAGGCCGAGCCCGGCACGTTCAAGGACCGGCTGCTGGTGGACTTCGACCCGCACCTGGTGCTCGAGGGCATCGCCATCGCGATGCACGCGTGCCAGCTGCACATGGCGTACTTCTTCATCCGCGGCGAGTACCACCACCAGGCGAAGGTCTTCCAGAAGGCCATCGACGAGGCCTACGCCCACGGCGTCTTCGGCAAGCAGGGCCTGCTTCGCGGCGCCGGGAAGCTGCCCGCCGAGGTGGTGCTGCACCGCTCCGCGGGCGCGTACATCTGCGGCGAGGAGACGGCGCTCCTCGAGGCCATCGAGGGCAAGCGCGGCTGGCCGCGCGTCAAGCCCCCGTTCCCGGCGGTGAAGGGCCTCTTCGGGCGGCCGACGCTCATCAACAACGTCGAGACGCTCGCGGCGGTCGTTCCGCTCCTGGAGCACGGGCTCGAGTGGTGGAAGAGGCTCGGCGTGGAGAGCACGCTCCCGGGCGGCATGCCGAGCTACGGCACCAAGCTGATGGGCGTGAGCGGCCACGTGAACCGGCCGAACGTCTACGAGCTGGAGCTGGGCATCCCCCTGCGGACGCTGGTGGAGAAGCACTGCGGCGGCATGCGCAACGGCAAGCGCTTCAAGGCCGCGATCGCCGGCGGCGTATCGATGGGCGTGCTCGGCACCGACCAGTACGACGCTCCCATGGACTTCGACATCGGCCGCAAGTACGACGTCCTCGGCCTGGGGACCGCGTGCCCGACGGTGTTCGACGAGGACACCGACATGGTGGCCGTGGCGCGCAACGTCTGCCGCTTCTTCAAGAACGAGAGCTGCGGCCAGTGCACCCCGTGCCGCGAGGGCAGCGGATGGCTGCTCAAGCTGCTGACGCGCATCGAGCGCGGCGCGGGCACCACCCAGGACCTCGACATGCTGCTCGAGGTGGCCGGAAGCATGGGCCTCACGCCCGGCACCACCATCTGCGGCCTCGCCGACGGCAACAACTGGTCGATCCGCACGATCGTCAACAAGTTCCGCCCCGAGTTCGAGAAGCGGGTCTCGCCGCGCTTCGTGCCGGTGTACGTCTCCGCGGCCGCGGGGCGCTGACGCGGTGGCATCCGGCGAACGACGTCCGACCCCGGGTGCCGAGGCCGCGCTGCCGGCGGGCGTCGAGCTCGGCGGCGAGGCATTCGCCGCGCTGCCGGGCGAGGACCGCGACTGGCTGCGGAACTCCGTGGCCCGGGTCCTCGGGACCTCCGGCCTCCGCATCGACCGCCTGGCCGTGGAGTTCGTGGGCGACGAGCGCATGCGCGCCATGCACGCGCGGCACATGGGGCTCGATTCCGTGACCGACGTCCTGACCTTCGCGCAGAACGCGCCGGGCGAGCCGATCGACGCCGACGTCGCCGTGTGCCTCGGCGAGGCCGGGCGTCGGGGCCAGGGCACCCGGGCCGGGATGCGCGGCGAGGCGCTCCTCTACGTGCTGCACGCCGTGCTGCACGCCGCGGGGCACGATGACCTCGACGAGGCGTCCTGCCGGCGGATGCACGCCGAGGAGGACCGCATCCTGGTGGCCGCGGGCTTCGGGCCTATCTTCGGCGAGGGGGCAGGGTGACGCCGCTCCTCCTCGTCTCCGCGTGCGCCACGCTGGTGGTCGTGAGCGTGCTCGCCGCGCTCGGTCGCTCGCTCGTGGAAGTCAGCGGGTCGGCGCTCGAGCGCGAGCTCGAGGGCCGCGGCACGCTCGCGGGCGGTCGCTGGATCCTCGGGCGCCTCGCGCAGGTGGAGTGGGCCGTCGCGTTCGCGCGCACGGTCGGCCGCATCGGCTTCACGGTGCTGGTGATCGCCATCGTGGCGGGCTTCGACGAGCCGCTCACGCCCTTGCGGCTCCTGGCGGCATGGGGCGTGTCGGTGCTCTCGATGTGGCTCCTGGCCACGGTGGTCGCCGGCGCGTTCGCGCGCCACGACCCGGCCGGCGTGATCGCCTCGTTCCTCCCGACGCTGCGGATCCTCTACGTGCCGCTCGCGCCGGTGCGCGCGGTGGCGGATGCCGTGGACGCGGCCGTCGGTCGCCGGCTCGGCTCCGGCACCGAGGGGGAGCGCCAGGAGGAGGAGCTCGCGAGCGCCATCGAGGACACCCAGCGGCAGGGCCTGATCGACGCCCAGGCCGCGGAGATCCTGGAGAACGTCGTCGACTTCGGGGACACCACGGTCGGCGCGGTCATGACCCCGCGCCCCAAGGTGGAGGGCATCGCCTACACCGACGACCTCGCGACGGTCCGCGACTTCGCGCGCCGGTCCGGCCACTCGCGCATCCCCGTCTACCGGGAGAGCCTCGATCACGTTGAGGGCATCCTCTACGTCAAGGACCTGGTGCCGCTCCTCGGCTCGCCGGCGGACGGGTTCAGGCTGCGCCCGTTCCTGCGCGCGCCGGTGCGCGTGCCCGAGTCAAAGCCGCTCCGCGAGCAGCTCCGCGACTTCCAGCAGTCCAAGGTGCACATCGCGGTGGTGGTGGACGAGTTCGGCGGCACCGCCGGCATCGTCACCATCGAGGACGTCATCGAGGAGCTCGTCGGCGAGATCCGCGACGAGCACGAGCCCGCCGGCGACGTGCCGCCCGTGGTGCGCGACTGCGGCGACGGCTGGTTCGATGCCGAGGGCCGCACCGTGATCCACGACCTGAACGCGGCGCTCGGGATCGACGTGCCCGAGGGCGAGGGGTTCGAGACCGTGGCAGGACTGGTCCTCGCGCGCCTCGGGCGGATCCCGCGCGTGGGCGACTGGTTCGTCGACCACGGCGCGCGGTTCGAGGTGACGGAGGCCAGCGTCACGGCCGTCCGGCGCGTGCGCGTCCGCCCGCTCGGCGACGGGTGACGCGGCGATGCGGCGTGCCCGTCCCCGGCCGCGGCGCGCCGGGACTCAGCCGAACTCGTCGCCCCGGAACGTGCTTGCGAGGTACGCGTTGCGCACCGCCTCGTCGTTGATGATCGACTTGGGGTCGCCGTCGCGGAGGTTGCGCCCCTCGTGGATGATGTACGCGCGGTCGCAGATCCGGAGCGTCTGCTGCACGTTGTGGTCGGTCACGAGCACTGAGATCCCCTCGGAGGTGAGCTTCCGCACCTCCTCCTGCAGGTCCTGCACGGTGTGCGGGTCCACCGCCGCGAACGGCTCGTCGAGCATGAGGATCTTGGGCCGGTTGATCAGGGCGCGCGCGATCTCGAGCCGGCGCCGCTCGCCGCCGGAGCAGGTGCGTGCCTCCTCCTTCGCCTTGTGCTCGAGGTGGAACTGCGCCAAGAGCTGCCGCGCGCGCTCGAGGCGCTGCGGCTTGGTGAGCGGCTGCAGCTCGAGCACCGCGAGCAGGTTGTCCAGGCACGTGAGGCGCTGGAACACCGATGGCTCCTGCGCCAGGTAGCCCATGCCCGCCAGCGCATGGCGGTACATCGGGAGCATGGTCACGTCGCGCCCGTCGAAGAGCACTCGGCCCGCCTCGGGCGTGATCATGCCGATGGTCATCCGGAAGCTCGTGGTCTTCCCGGCGCCGTTGCGCCCGAGGAGCCCCACGATCTCGCCCTGGCCCACGGTGAGGCCGACGCCGTCGACGACGCGACGACCGTTGTAGCTCTTGACGAGCCCTTCGACCTCGAGGACGGGCATCGATGCAGTGTATTACACTCGGCGCATGCGACCCGTCCGGCACGCGTTCCCCATCCGCCCGGGCCGTGCGCTCGCCATCGGTGCATCGCTGGCCGCGCTGGCCGCGAGCACCGGCTGCGTGCGCCGCGAGATCGAGGTCACGTCCACGCCGCCGGGTGCGCTGCTCACCGTCAACGGCCGCGACATCGGCCGAACGCCTGCGCGCATGCGGTTCACCTTCGACGGCACCTACGACGTTCGGCTCCGCCTGGCCGGCTACGAGTCGGTCACGGGCAAGGGCACGACCGACATGCCGGTATGGGACTTCATGGGGGCCGACCTGGTGGCCGAGATGGCGCCGGCGGACATCCACCGGCTGGAGCGGTGGCACTTCGACCTGGTGCCGGAGGCTGATGCCGCCGTCGGCCTTCGCGACCGGGCGGATGCCGCGCGGCGCGACGCGGAGTCCATGCCGTCGCAGGCGCCCGATGCGCCGTCGCCGGCACCCACCGCGACGCCCGAGGGTGCGCGTCGGGGCGGCTAGGCACCCGCCGACCGCACGAACGCCCGCAGCGCCGCGTTGAGCGGCACGTTCGCCGCCGGCCACGCATGGTCATCGAGGCGCTCGACCGACTCCCACCGGCACTCCGCCGCCGCGAGCGGCTTGGGGTCGGCGCCGCGCGGGCCGCGGAACGCCACCAGTTCGATGACGATCGCGCGCTCGCGGGCGAGTCCCGCGTCCTCGTGCGACGACCGCGCCACCACGGTGGCCGAACTCGGGTCCACGGCGAGTCCCGTCTCCTCGAGGAGTTCGCGCGCGGCGGCCTCGGCCGCCGACTCGCCGGGCATGACCTTGCCGCCCGGGTACTCCCACAGGCCCCCGCGGATCGCCCCGGCGTTTCGGCGGGCGATGAGCACTTCCATCCCGTCGGGACCCTGCCGGAGGACCGCTGCGGCGGCGATCCGGAGAGAATCGGCCGCGGGGGGCTGGCTGCCGGCGGCAAGGTCCGGGGTCGGTTCTTGGGGCATGGCGGGGGATGGGGCGGAACACACCCCCGAAACAAGTTGAAAAACCCTGCCAATCCGGGGGTTCGCCGGGGGGCGGCGGCGAGGGGATGGACGATACTAGGTGTCTGGCCTCCGGGGCCACGGACAACCCTGCTTCTTCGCGGTCTCGCTTCGCCGAGGCCGTCGATCTGCCGCCGCCGGTCGTGTCGGAGCGCCCGGCGGCGGCGCCTTTTTTGGGCCCGTGCCATACTTCGTGGCATGAACACCTGCCGCGCGGCCGTTGCACTCACTGCGTTCATCGGCACCGCCGCGCTGGCCGGCGCCCCGGAAGGCGATGCGCTCGCGCTCATGGCACGGCGGCAGGCTCCCGAAGCCGAGGGCGGTGACGGCGCGACGATCCCCGCAGCCGCGCCGGTTGCCGTGGCGCGCTTCGGCGCGCAGTGGTCGTGGCGGCTCAACCTGGAGGCGGACTGGATCGGCGACTTCCAGGGTGCCAACGAGGCCATGGTCCGCGTCGGCGCCTCGTGGTTCTTCTTCGAGAACGTCGAGCTGGCCGGGTACGTCACCGGCGGCTACGTGTGGCAGGCGGTGGAGAACGCCGGCACCTACGGCCTCGACCTCGAGCTCCGGTGGCACTTCCTTGCCGAGGACACGTGGTCGCTCTTCGCAAGCGTCGGCGGCGGAGTGATGGGCTCCACCGCGAGCGTTCCGGAGGGCGGATCCGAGTTCAACTTCACGCCGTCCGCCGGCCTCGGCGCCACCTTCGAGGTTGCGGACGGGCTTCGCCTGTACCTCTCGGCCCGCTGGTTCCACATCTCCAACGCCGGCACCTTCGCCGACAACCCCGGTCGGGACAACCTGAGCCTGTGGGCGGGGCTGAGCTTCGGGCTCTGAAGCCCGCGCAGGCGGATCAGGGCTTCGGGTATCCGCCTGGATTTGCCTGCATCCAGCGCCACGCGGATTCCACCATCGGCGTGAGCGTGCGGTGCCGCGGGCTCCAGCCGAGTTCCCGCATGATGCGCGCGGGGTCGGAGAGGAGCACCGGCGGGTCGCCCGCACGGCGCGCCGCCACCTGCACGGGGATTGGCCGACCGACCACGCGCTCGCACTCGGCGAACACCTCGCGCACGCTGAACCCGTGGCCGATGCCGACGTTGAACGCGTCGCAGCGGTGCGGGTGCAGCGCCTGGAGCGCATCGACGTGTGCCGTCGCGAGGTCCTCCACGTGCACGTAGTCACGGATGCACGTGCCGTCCGGGGTGGGGTAGTCGGTGCCGAAGAGCTGCAGCGCGGGGCGCTGCCCGAGCGCCGCCTGCAGCGCTGACGGCACGAGGTGGGTCTCGGGCGTGTGGTCCTCGCCGAGCAGGCCGTCGGATGCGCAGCCCGCCACGTTGAAGTAGCGGAGCATGGTGGCGCCGAACGCGCGTCCCTCCGCGCGCGCGGCATCCACCTCGCCGCGGATGATCGCCTCGCACGCGAGCTTGCTGGCGCCGTACGGGTTCACCGGGACCTGCGGGGTGTCCTCGGCGATGGGCATGCGTTCGGGCGCGCCGTAGGTGGCCGCGGTGGACGAGAACACCATGCGCTCGGTGCCCGCCGCGCGCATCGCCTCGAGCAGGCTGCTGGTGCCGCCCACGCCGCAGCTCCAGTACATTGCCGGGTGGGCGACCGACTCGCCCACCAGCGTGAAGGCCGCGAAGTGGAGCACGGCGTCCGGGCGCTCCTCCGCAAGGAGCGCCGCAAGTGCGGCGCGGTCACGCAGGTCGAGGTGCACGAATCGGAGCCGGCCGCCCGCCGCGCGCTCGAGTGCCTCGATGGCCCCCCGGTGGCCGCGGACAAGGGAGTCCACCGCCACCACCCGCCGCGCCCCGCGGGCAAGCAGCTCGCGGACCGTGTGAGACCCGATGTACCCGGCGGCACCCGTGACGAGATAGTTCACGGGGGCAGATTATCGCGCCACGCGGACGGGGCATGGATGGGAGGCATGTTCAGGTACCATGTGTTGGCCAGGCGGCCATGGACGGCTGCCCCCGAACCCGCATGGACCTCGCCTCTCCCACCCGACCCTCTACCCGCGACCCAGCGACCCCAGCCCTCGTGCCGGCTGCGGCGCTGCCTCGTGGCACCGACTCCTCCAACGCACTCCGGCTTTCCGGGACCGTGGCGCTCGGGTCCATCCCGGCGGACGACCCCCGCCTGGCGGCCCTGCGGCGCGCCTGTGCGCTGCTTGAATCGCTCGAGGCCGAGCGCCGGGCGCTGGACCTCCGGCTGGAGTCGGCGCGGCGGCTGGACCCCATGCGCCAGGCCACGGGCCGGACCGCGCTGGACGCCGCCGTGGCCGAGACGCGCGAACTGGTGCGCCAGCTCGACGAACTCCTGTGCACCGCCGCCGAGAGCGCCCGTGCGGCAGGAACCACCCAAACGAAGGACCTGCCATGAGCACCACCGCCGAGGGCGCCGCTGCCACCTCCGGCCAGGGGGCCGTCCTCGACCTGCAGCAGGTCGCCATGGCCGACCGCCTCCGTGCGTTCGACGATGCCCTTGACTACCGCGGCGACGTCACGCTCACCCTCGTCGACGGGACCCGCGTGGAGTGCTTCGTCTTCGACCGTCGCCCGGGGCCGTCGCTCGCCGAGTCGTTCGTGCGGGTGATGGCGGCCGCCGACGGTGCCCGCCGGAGCATCCCGTACGACCGGATCGTGCGTCTGGAGTTCACGGGGAAGGACACTGCCGCCGGCAAGACCTGGGAGAACTGGGTCCGCCGATACGTCGAGAAGCGCCTCGCCGGCGAGCGCGCGAGCATCGAGTCCGAGCCGCTCGACTGATTCGCCCGCGCAGCGCGGCCGGGGCCAGCAAGCTCAGGCTTCAGGTTTCAGGCCTCGGGGCTCGGGCCTCAGTCAGGGCTCACGTCGCCCGAGGGCTCAGGGCTGGAACTCGCGCCCGTGCTCGAGGTCCCGCACCTTCCAGCGGAATTCCTTCGCCATCCGGAGCATGACGACGTAGCCGATGTCGTCGTCGGAGATCCGCAGGATCATCTGTCGGATGGGGTCCTCGCCCGGGGGGAGCAGGATCTCCAGCCCCGGCCCGTAGAGGAGGTCCTCGCCCGGGGCCTCGGGGCCCGTGTTGCAGTGCGAGAGGCCGTCCACGATCTCGGCGCGCGAGCCGAGCGGGACGAGTTCGCCGTCCGCCGAGGCTTCGCGGCTGAGGATGACGAACTCGGGGCGGGGCATCGGGCTGAGCAAGATAGCGGGATCGGCGACCGCCGTCAGCGGGAGGCTGCCCGGCACACGGCGTCGACGAGCCGACCGAGCGGCACGGGCTTCACGAGGTATGCCGCGGCGCCCATCGACTCGGCGAGCGCCGCGTGGCGCTTGCCTTGGTTTGCGGTGACCATCACCACCGGCACCGGCGGCACCATGGCACGAACCTTCTCGAGCACGGAGAAGCCCGACTGGCCGGGAAGCATCATGTCGAGGACCACGGCGTCGGGCCGGGTGGCGGAGGCCCGGTGCAGCGCCGTGCTTCCGTCGGGGGCATCGTCGATCACCGCGCCCTCCGCGCGGAGCGCGATGGACATGGCGGCGCGGATGTCCGGGTCATCGTCCACGACGAGGACCCGCAGCCCGGCGAGGCGGCCGGCGCCCGCACTCACGCCGCGGCCCCTGCCAGCTCGTGGCCCCGGCGCTCGCAGTCGCCTTCCAGCCGTGCCAGCGCGGCATCGTCGACCCAGGGGAGGGTGCGGAGCTTGGCCTTGATCCGCTCGGGGAGGGGCTTTCCCTCGCGCTCCCACCGGGGCCGGCTCTTCCAGCGGCGGTGGATCCAGAGGTACTGGCCCGGGTCGAGCAGCACGGCGCGCTCCATCGCGTGCGTGTAGCGCGCCGTGACGTAGAAGACGGGGTCATCGTGCTCGGCCCAGTCGGCTGGACGGATGATGTCGGTGGTGCGCAGCCGGTAGCGGAAGCCGTCGCCGTCGCGCAGGGCCACGCCGACGGCGATCGGCAGCGAGTAACGGATCGCGAGCAGCGCGATCGACTTGTATGCGCTGGCCATCTGGCCGAAGTAGGGCACGAAGACGCCGTCCTCGCCCGCGTTCTGGTCGGCGATGAACGCGATGCGACCGCCGGCATCGATGATGCGCTGGAGTTCCTCGGTGGCCCCGAACTTGGTGATCACGCGCATCCCGCGCGCCTCGCGCTTCCCGAGCGCCCACCGCCACAGCCACGGATTGTCCAGCGGGCGCGCCAGCGCGTGCATCCTGAACCCCATGATGGTGGGGAAGAACCCGAGCAGTTCCCAGTTGCCCGCGTGCGGCGCAAGGAAGATGGCCGGCCGCTCGCCGATCATGAGCTCCACGCCCTCGCGCGCGCCGGAGATGTCGACGTGCCGCTGCCACGTCTCCTCGGTGAGGAGCCGGGGCAGCTGGAAGGCGTCCACCATGTAGGTGCGGAACATGTACCGGACGCTCTCGAGGGAGAGCTCCATGCACTCGGCATCGGTGAGGTGGGGCAGGCTCCGGCGGATGTTCCCCGTCGCGCGCTCGAGTCGGTGCGGGTTCATGCGCGCCCAGGCATCCGCCGTGAAGGCGGCGGTGCGCAGGTTCTGCTCAGGCGGGAACGCGCCGAACAGCCACGCGAAGCTGCGTGCTCCTGCGTACTGCGCGAGGTGGACTGCGACCTGGCGCGCACCCGTGCGGAGGTGCGGGGGGCGGGCCATGCGCGCTTCAGCGACCTTCGTTGGTCAGCACCTGCATCCGGTTCCAGTTGAGCACCGGGATGCGGGCGGTCTGCGCCTCGTTGAAGAGCGCCTCGTAGGTCTCGAACGCCTTCTGCTGCTCGAAGTGCGCCGTGTAGGCGCCCTCGTCGGCATCGGTGGCGAGGTCCACGGGCTTGGTGGGCTTCACGCCCATCACGACGAAGTCGAGGTCCGCGCGGATGGTGTCGCCGTCGACCACGTTGCCGCCCCAGCTCTTGATGCGGCCGCGGACGAACTCGGCCTCGGCCGCGGTGGCCTTGCCGTCGTTGTCGACGTCGAACTTGCCGTGCACCATGAACTTGTAGCGGTAGTCCGGGCTGAAGATCACGTTGGCGATCACGTCGTCCTTGACGATCGGGCGGGGCGGACGGGCGCCGAACCGCTGCTCCTCGGGGATGACGCGCGCGGTGGAGGTGTTCTCGTCCACCTTCAGCACCTGGATGCGGGCCTTGCCCGGGATCAGGTCGCCCGTGGTCGGGTTGTACTGGATGGCGCTGGCGCTGTCGTAGACGTCGAACGTCATGCCGGGCTGGACGCGCTGCTTGGAGCCGATCGAGATGAACACCTCGCCGTTGGTTCCCGACACGTCGATGACGCGGCCGTCGGCGAGCGATGCCGCGTTCTCCGGCTTCACGCGGTACTGCTCGACGGCCTTCTGCAGGTCCGCGACGCGGCCCGAGAGCTCGGCGCGCGAGGTCGACACCGTGTCGATCTGGGTCTGCATGTCGGCGATGGCGTTGCGGTGGCGCTGGTCCATCTCGTCCTGCGCCTTGGTGACGGCGGCCACGGTCTCCTTGACCTGGTCGCCGTACTTGGCGGTCTCGGCGCGGTAGCCGTCCACCTGGCCCTCGACGCGCTTCTTCGCCGCCTCCGCGCCCTCGGCGGCCTTGCGTGCCTCCTCGCGCGCGGTCTTGGCGTCCGACTGCGCCGACGAGACCTGCTTCTTCAGGTTGTCGTTGTCCTGGGTGAGCTGGTCCACGCGCGAGCGCATCGACTCGAACTCGACCTTGAGGTTGCCGACGTTGTCCGCGTTGAGCGCCTTCTTGATGTCGTCGATGCCCGACTCGGGCGAGCTGCCGCTGCCGCCCATGACGAAGGTCGAGAGGGCGGTGTAGGCGGTGCGCGTCTTCGCTTCCCGTTCGGTGGCGGACCGCTCGGCGGCGGTGGCGTTCTGCTTCAGCTGGGCGGCCTTGTCGCCCTCGATGTAGAAGTAGATCGTCGAGGCCAGGAGGCCGACGGTCAGGATCACGAAGACGACGAGGCTGACCACGATGCCGGTCGTGCGCTGGTTCATGGGGGGCGGACCTCTGAGGACGGTCCCGGCGACTGCCGGGCGCTGGTGAAGACGCACAGTGTCCGGAAACCGGGCACTGCCGTCAAGTGATCCCGATACGAACGGGCACTCGCCGGGGTTGCGCGGGAGCGGGTCGGGGCGCGGTGGCGGTCGGCGGTGCGCGGCGGGAGTGGGCGCCGGTGCAGGCTTATTGGCAGCGGCGCGGCTGTTGCGGGAACAGGCGACCCGTGGCATACTGTGCGGCTCTTCACTGCACCGAGGAACCACTGTGCCGAATACCGAGTCCGCCAAGAAGCGAGTCCGTCAGAATGCCAAGCGCAACGCCCTGAACAACTGGCGCAAGCGCAAGGTCAAGGATCAGGTCAAGTCGTTCCTGGCGGCCGTGCACGGCAAGGACATCAAGGCGGCCGAGGCCGAGTACCGCAAGACCGTGTCCGCGCTGGACAAGGTCGCGAGCAGCTCGACGATGCACAGGAACACGGCATCGCGCCAGAAGAGCCGGCTGCACAAGCGGCTGAAGGCGCTGCAGGGCGCCGCGAAGTGACCCCGGCGGCGGCAGCGGTCCGCCTGCTGTGCCTGGACGTCGACGGTGTCCTGACCGACGGGACGGTGGCCCTCGACGACCTCGGCCACGAGACGAAGCGATTCAACGCGAAGGATGGCCTGGGGATCTCGCTGTGGCGCAGGCTGGGCGGCGAGGTGGCCGTCATCACTGGCCGCGCCGGGCTTGCAGTGCGGCATCGCCTGGAGGAACTCGGCGTCCGCCACCTGTACTCGGGAAGCCACGACAAGCTGCACGACCTCCGCGCCGCGGCCTCTGCATGCGGTGTTCCGCTGGAGGCGGTGGCGTTCGTGGGCGACGACCTGCCGGACCTTCCGGCGATGCGCGCGTGCGGCTACCCTGTGGCCGTCCACGATGCCGCGGCCGAGGTTCGTGCCGCCGCGGCGTTCGTGACCGCTGCGCCAGGCGGGCGCGGCGCGGTGCGAGAGGCCGTGGAGCACCTGCTTCGGACCCAGGATCGATGGAGCGACGCCCTGGCCATCTTCGATGCGGCACCCGCGCCCGGCGTCCGGGCGGGGGGCGTCGGTGAGCGGCCCCGAAGCGGCTGACCGCGAGTGGCAGCGGCGCCGCCGCCGACCGTATCTCTGGACCGCGGGGGCCGTCGCCCTCTCGTTGGCGCTCGTGGGCGTGGCATGGTGGGTGGACCGCTCGCGCCCGGAGGCGCGCGCGCCGGGGAAGGTCCGGCAGCGTCCGGTGGCCGAACTGGTGACGCCCTCGCCGCTGAGCGAGCAGGAACGCTCGGGCACGGGGCCCGCGTTCGGTTCGCAGGAGTCCGTCCGGCTGGAGCAGGGTGCGTGGATCCAGGTGGCCGATGCCGCCGGCAACCTGAAGCAGCAGTACACCGCGACGCGCATCGATCCGCTTCCCGACAAGCGCCTCGACATGACCGACCCACGCGCGGTGCTCTACGGCGAGGGCGGACGCATCGTCACGATGCGCGCCGACTCGATGGCCGCGCGCGTGCCGAAGCGCGCGCTCGAGAGCGGGCGGCTCGCGGGGAACGTGGTGATCAGGATCTTCCGGCCGCGCGACGGCCGCCCCGTGGACCTGAAGGTCGACCAGCCCGACGTCACGGTCGAGAGCCCGGAGGCCGACTTCGACTCCGAGAGCGGGGAGATCCGCTGCGACCGCCAAGTGCGGATCTCGGGCGAGGTCATCACGTTCGACGGCGAGGGCCTCTCGCTGACGCTGTCGCAGGACGGCAAGAACCTCGAGCGGCTGGTGGTGGACCGTGCGCTGGCCCCCGTGCGCATCTCGCGTGCGGCGGTGGAGGCGCAGGCCAAGCGGCGCGAGGCCGAGGCCGGGAACGTGCCGCCGGCTGCGGCGCCCGCGGCCGCGCCTGCTCCCGCGGCGGCAGCGCCCGGGGCAGTGGCGTCCGGGGCCGTGGCGTCCGGGGCCGTGGCGTCCGGCAAGGCCAACGCACGCGGCGGTAAGCGCAGGGGCACGGGCGGCGCGGCGGCCGGGGCATCGGCCCCGGCGGGCCCGCGCCTCTTCCAACTCACGATGCATGACGGCGTGGAGATCGTCTCCAACGAGGAGGAGCGCCGCACGACGGTGCGCGGGTCGCGCGTCGACGCGTTCTTCATGCTGAAGGGCCGGAGCGGGATGAACCTGGCCGCGCGCGACCCGTTCGGGCCGACCTCGCGGCCGCTGCCGGCGGTCGCGGTGGCCGGTCCGCCGGCGCGCGCCGTGGCTGCGCTGGCGCTCGGCGCGGTGGCGCAGGACGACGAGGACGTGGTGACGGTCACCTTCGGCGGCAAGCTGGTGATGGCGCCGGCACCCGAGGGCACGCCCGCGCTGGGTGCGCCGGACGCGGTGCGCATGGTGGTGACGGGGTCGCCGGCCACGGTGGTCGACTCGCTCAGCGAGGCGCGCATCGAGGCGGCGACCGCGACGTTCGAGACCAAGGTTGACCGCGTCGAGCTGGTGGGCACGGTGGACGAGCCCGCCTCCGTGGAGACGCCGGACTTCACGCTCGGGGCGCGGCACTTCACGCTCGACCGCGCGGCCGGGCGCGGCGCAAGCGACGGGCCCGGGACGATCGTCATGGGCGGTGCGGGTTCAAAGCCGCTCGTGGTGTCGTGGGGCACGGGCATGACGCTCGCGCTCGAGCCGGGCACCGGCGACGCGGAGGGGACCTTCCGCGGGGCGGAGTTCGTCGGCGACGTCGATGCACGCAGCCCCGACTTCGAGATGCAGTCGGGGCGCCTCGCGGTGGAGGCTCGGCCCGTCGGCACCAAGGACGTGCCCCGCCGCATCCTGGCCACCGGCGGCGTGAGGGCGCGCGCGCTCGGCTCGGGCAAGGGCACGTTCAGCGCGCAGTCGGTGGACATCGCTCTCTCGCCGAACGCCGAGGGCGAGGCGCAGCCGCGCACCTTGGTGGCGACCGGCGGCGTGGCCGCGGGCGACGACGCGCAGTCGCTGTGGTGCACCACGCTGCGGACCACGTTCATCCCGCGCGCCGCGGGCAGCGGTGCGGCGGGCGGCGTGGGAAGCGACCTCGGCGAGGTGGTGGCCGAGGGCCCGGTTGAGCTCCGGATGCAGGACGGCGGGCGCGCGTTCGCCTCGCGGCTCGAGGCCGATGGCGCCGGCCGGAGCGCACGGCTGTTCGGGCCCGACGTGATGGTGGTGCGCGGCAACCTGGTGCTCGACCAGCTGGCGGAGGTGCGCGTGCAGGAGGCGCCGGTGCGGGTCAGCGCACTTGGGCCGGGACGCGCGAGCGGATTCCGCGACCCGGTGATCGCGGCCACGGACGGCGCGGCGGGCCCCGTCGGGCGGCCGCGCATCGGCGGCCTTCCGCAGATGCAGGCCACCTGGCGCGACTCGCTGGCGTTCGCCGACGGCGCGGTGAAGGGCACCGGCGGCGAGCCCGACCGCGGGCTGCTCCTCCTGCAGGGCGGCGTGAAGGTCCGGGCCTCCCGGGAGCCGCGCGAGGCCGAGGCGCTCGATGCGCAGGAAGTGGAGATCGAGACGCTGCCGCGCACGGCGCAGGCCGCGCGCAAGGGTGCCGGAGACGCGCAGTCGGTGGGGCAGATGCGCGCCAAGGGCGAGGTCCGCCTGGAGGCACGCCAGTGGGCGGACGGCCGCCGGCAGGGCGATCCGCGCCTCTTCCGCCTGAATGCCCCGAACATCGCCTACGACGGGCGCGACGGATCGGCGTTCGTCGACGGCGCGGGGTCGCTGCTCGTCTTCGACCCGCCGCCCGTGGTTGGACCGGAGCGCGCGGACGACCCGAAGAGCCCGTTCTCGCCGCACGGCACCACGCGCTTCGCGTGGAAGCGCTCGCTCGGCATGGAGCGACGCCCGGACAACACCAGCCGCATCACGCTGGAGCGCGAGGTCGTGATGGACCACCTCGGCAACTCGTCGGAGGCCACCGGCACCGTGAGCGCCGACCGCATGATGGCCACGGTGCGCGGGTTGGACGGCGCGAAGCCGGCCGCGGGCACGGGCGACGTGGCCATGTCGCTCGGCGGTGCGGCGGAACTGACGAGGATCGCGGCGGACGGTCGCGTGGTGGTGCGCACGTCGGAACTCGACGTCGAGGCCGGCGAGTTCGAGCTGGATGTTCCGTCGCAGGTCGGCGCCGCCCGCGCCGAGGTCGGCCGGCTGGTCACCGTCATCCAGCGCGGGCGCGCGTCTCCGCTTCGCGGGCATGCGTTCCGATGGGACCTGGTGAAGGGGACGCTCTCCGTGGAGGGAGCGCGGGGCGTGGTCGGGCGCTGACCGAAATCCGCTCCTGGTTCGTTTGGCACCAATTGTTTCTCCGGAGAAATCGACGGAGAGTTGTTGAAGTCGGGTGGGCGGTTGACTGGGTCCGGTGGTTCCGGCGGTGGCCGCGCCCCTTCGTCGCGCCGGGGGTCCCGTGCTCACTGCGGGGCGCTCGCCGAATGGCGGGTTGCGTTCCCCGGATTCGATCGCACGCTGATGAACGACAACAGGCGTCCGACCGCCTCCCGACGAACGGCGCCCCGAGCCGACAGCGAACGGTGGTGGCCTCATCAAGCGAGTTGTTGCACGCCCCGGCCGCGCGCGCCTCGCCGCAGATGCGCCCGTTGCGTGCAACTTGTCCGAGCGACTGAGGCCACCGCCGGTCGCCGAGGCGTCCAAGGCGCCGCACACCCCGCCCGTCGCGTGCAACGTGTCCGAGCGACTGAGGCCACCGCCGGTCGCCGAGGCGTCCAAGGCGCGCCGCGACCTCCGCACGCGACCGCCCCCACCGCCGTTCGCCGAGGCGTCCAGGTCCGCGCCGCACCGCACCACGCGTCAGCCCAACCACCCGACTTCTCGGGAGAAATCAACCGGTGCCAAACGAACCAGGAGCGGATTCAGGCGTAGCCGAGGCGGTCGAGGTCGTCCTCGTCGAGGCCGAAGTGGTGGCCGATCTCGTGGAGCAGTGTGATGCGGATCTCGCGGGTGACCTGCGCCTCGCCGCCGAGCGGGGTGCCGTCGTCATCGGTCCATGGATCCCAGCCGCCGGCCTCCTCGAGGATGCCCTCGCGGAAGAGCGTGATCACCTCGGGCAGGCCCGCGTCGGCGACGCTGCGCTCGGTGAGCGGGATGCCGCTGTGCAGCCCGCACAGGCCGGCGTGGTCGTCGGGGTCGATGCCCATGTCGGCGAGCAGCTCGCGCGAAGGGTGGTCCTCGAGCACCACCGGAACCTCCTCGAGCATGCGGTGGATGGCCTCGGGCATGGATGCAAGCACGTCCTCGAAGAGCCGGTCGAAGCGTGCGCGTTCGTCGCGGCGCATCGGGTCAGGCCTCGACGCGTCCCACCAGCTCGGCGACGGACGAGGCCCCTTGTGCGCGCACCCATTGGGCGAGTCCGCGGGCGAGGTCCCGCGGCGTGCGCGGATCGACGAAGAGCGCCGTGCCGACGCCCACGGCCCCGGCGCCCGCGAGGATGAACTCGGCCGCGTCCTCCCAGCGCAGCACGCCGCCGAGGCCGATGATCGGCACGCCGGCGCCGCGCGCCACCTGCCGGTGGACGTCGAACACCATCCTGACGGCGATGGGGTGGATGGCGGGCCCGCTCAGGCCGCCGCGGCCGCGCGAGAGGCGCGTCCGCCGCGAGTGCACGTCGATGCTCATCGCCGTGACCGTGTTGACGAGGGTGAGCCCCTCCGCGCCCGCCTCGACCGCCGCCGCGGAGAGGCGCACCACGTCCGCGTTGGGGCTGACCTTGACGAAAAGCCTCGACCGCGTGACCGCCGGCCGCACCTCCGCCATCAGTGCCTTCAGCGCCGCGGGGTCGTCGCCGAACTGCAGGCCCGTGGCGGTGTTCGGGCAGCTGACGTTGAGCTCGATGACGGGGAACGCACCCGAGGCGTCGAACGCGGCGGCCACGCGCACGTAGTCCTCGACCGAGTGCCCGGCCACCGATCCGAACGCGCGGCACGCGAGCCCGCGCACCGCGGGCAGCTTCTCCCGGAGGAACCGGTCGAGCCCGACGTTGGCAAGCCCGATCGCGTTCATCATGCCGCCCGGGACGTCGATGATCCGCCACGGGTCGTTGCCCGCGCGTTCCTCCGGGGTGATGCTCTTGGTGGTGACGGCGCCCAGCCAGCGGAGGTCGACCGCATCCGCCAGTTCGTCGGCGTAGCCGCACGTTCCCGCGGCCGCCACCACGGGCGACGACATCTCGACGCCGGCGATCGTCGTTCGGAGGCACGGGTCGGGCGCGGACATCGGCGTGCCGAGTCTACGGAATGGCCTCAGCCCGCGCGCTGCCGTGCAAGCGCCTGGCGCTGGGTCTCCAGGTCGCGCAGGTCGCATCCGGGCATGGCTGCCGCCGCCGCCAGGTGCGAGTCGGCCTCGCTCAGCAGCCGGTCGGCCTCGGCGGCGTCGCCCAGGCGCCGCCAGCAGTCGGCGCCCAGTCGCGCGGCCGCGGCGCGGTGGATGCGGGTGACGGCGTCGTCGCCGCGGGCCTTCTCGAGGGACTGCACGTGGGAGCGGATCTCGTCGAGGCGCTCGAGGCACTGGCTGGCGCTCTCGGCGTGCTGCTCGACCGCCAGCTCGAAGGCGGCCACGACGGCCAGCTCGATGGCTGCCGGGTGGTCGGCGGCGCCGCGGGAGGCGCGGGCCCAGCCACGGGCCTCCTGCCAGATCTGCAGGTGCGCCATGAGCCGCTGGTCGCGGTCATCGATCATCCGCGCCGCGGTCGAGATGGGACGGACCAGGGCCGAGGCGATCGACATGCGGACCAGCGGGTCGGCGCCGCGGTCTCGGAGGGTCGAGGCGAACGATCCGACGGTGGCGATGGCGGCGCGCAGCGCATCGAACGCCGCGCGCGCGTCGCCGCCCGAGACCTCGTAGGCCGCGGCCAGTTCCAGCGTGCGCGCGAGCGCGAGGTGGCGCGAGGGGTCGGTGCGGTCGGCCACGCAGGCGGTGCGCAGCGTGACCAGCGCATCGCCCACGACGGCGCGCGCCTTCTCTCGCTGCTCTGCCCGGACGGCCATGGCGGCGTAGGCGGCGGCGAGGTCGGCCACGCGCGCGAACGCCGTGGAGCCGCGTCTGGCGGTCCGCATCGCGTCGCGGGCCTCGCACCAGAGGTCGCGCAGCCGCTGGGCCTGCGCCTGTGCCACGAGGCGCGCCTGCTCCTCCTGCTCGGTCGCGGGGCGTGCTGCGTCCTGCCTGGCCGGGCGGGCCGGCATGTCCTGGATCCGTGATTGCGTGAGCGTCATGCGAACGTCCGTGTCCGTCTGCGCGGCGGGCTCAGCCCAGGCCGTCGGGGTCGAGCGCGGCCTCCTTGGCCTGCGCCTTGGTCTTCTTGTTGCCCGGCTTCTCGGGCACCGTCTCCATGTAGAGGATGCGCCCGCAGTTGTTGCAGGTCACCAGCTGGTCGGTCTGTGCCGAGGCACGGCTGTAGGCATCGAGCGGGATCTCCGCGTTGCAGCCGCCGCAGGCGAACTCGCGGTGGCGCACGCTGATCACCGTGACCTCGGCGAGCGCCTCGCCCTCGTTCTGCTCGGCGGCCTCGTCGAATGCGGCGCGCACGTCCTCGGACAGGAGCGACGCGGCGCGCCCACGCTGCGCCTCGAGCTGCGCGAGTCGTCCCCCGAGCTCGGACTTCGACTCGTCGAGCGCGGCCTTGGCCATGTCGCGCAGGCGTGTGCGGTCGGCGATGGGCGCGTCGCCCGCGGCCATCTCGGCCTTCAGCTTCTCGAGGTTCTCCATCTGCGCGAGGACGCGCTCGGCGAGGCCGTCGCGCTTGCCCTCGATCACCTTCAGCTCGTCGCGCAGCGCGTTGTACTGGCGCGGGTTGGCGCTGGAGTTGAGCTCGGCGCGCAGCTGCTCCATGCGCTGCTTGAAGGACGAGTCCTCGAGCTCGAGGTTGGCCACGGCTGCCTGCAGCTGCTTGGCCTGCGCCTCCAGCTCCCGGCGCTTCCCCGCGAGCGTCTCCAGCTGCACCTGGTGGCGCTTCAGGTCGCGCTCCGCGTTCTCGAATCGGGTCCGGATTCCGCGGACCTGGCTGTCGACGGCGTGGAGGGCGCGGAGGTTGGCGATGAGGCTCATGGGGAAGGGTGCGCCGGGCGCGGAGGGTCAGCGTACCGCCGCCCGCGTTCCGCGCCCGCCTCCACGCGGCAATTCCGCGCAAACGGCGAGATCACCGCAGGGAAAGCGCCCACAGCACCGCCGGGCCCGCGAGCAGCGGGCTGTCCAGGACGTCGAGCAGCCCGCCCATCCCGGGGAGCGTCGCGCCCGAGTCCTTGGCACCCGCGCTGCGCTTGAGGAGGCTCTCGGCGAGGTCGCCGAACGGCCCGAGCACGCCGAGCACCGCGCCCGTGGCTGCGCCGAGCGCCACGGGCACCCGGTCGCGCGGGTCATCGAGCGAGGAACTCCACCAGGCGAGCAGGCCGCCGACGAGCGCCGCGAACGCGATGCCGCCCACGAGGCCCTCCCAGCTCTTCTTTGGGCTGAGCCACGGGATCATCTTGTGCCGGCCGATGCTCATGCCGGTGAAGTACGCGCCGATGTCGCTGGCCTTCACGGTGAGCACCGCGCCCGCCATCACCCATGGGCCCACCTGCATGCGCACCAGGAGCCACGTGCCGAGCATCGCGCCGATCCAGGCGAAGGCCAGGAGCGTCCCGCCCGTCGCGGCCACCACCCCCTCCACGCGCTGGCCGCGCGTGTGTGCCACGAGCGCGCCTGCAAGCACCAGCCACACCGCCGTGCCCGCGATCGCGGCCGCCGCGGGCGGCGTGGCCGCGCCGGGCATGGCACGCACCGCCGCGACGCCGAGCACCGCCGCCGCGACGGTCAGCGCCGTCGGCGCCGCGATGCCCGACCCGCGCAGGAGCGCGGCGAGCTCACGGGCCAGGAGCGGTGCCAGCGCCGCCAGCGCGAATGCCAGGAGAAGCACGCCGTCCGACGAGCCGAGCCACGAGCGCACGGGATCGGACTCGCGCAGCCGCGCGGAGAGCTCCCCGTCCGCCCAGAGCAGGGCGAGCAGCGCGACCGTCAGCAGCGTGCCGGTGATGAGTCGATGGCGGAGCACGATGGGTCAGTAGACCGGGACGGATGCGTCGATGTCGAGCGACCAGAGGTGGATGCCGCCGGCCATGCTGCGGACGTCGTCGAAGCCGGCCTGGCGCAGCGCCGCAGTCACCTGCAGGCTGCGCGCGCCGTGGTGGCAGTGCACCACGATGGGCGTGGACTCGTGCTCGCGCAGGCGCTCGACGTGCGCGCCGAGCTCGTGCATCGGCACGTGCACCGAGCCCGCGATGGTCGCGAGGTCGCGCTCCGCGGGCGTGCGGCAGTCGACGAGGACGATCGCCTCGCCGGCATCGCGGCGCCGGCGGTACTCGCGCGGCGTGATCTCCCAGTCCGCGTTGAACGGGTAGCCCAGGGGGAGGCCGGCATCGTCGATCGGCTGCATCGGTCAGGGCTCCGCGGGGCCTGCGGCGGGGACGGGAAGCCACTCGATGCCGCCGCCGGGCTGGTGGCGCACGGTGTTTGGCGGCATCAGGACAAGCTGCACCGGCACGCCTGCGAGCCACGCGATGCCGATCACCGGCGCCGCGAACCCGTCCTGCACGGCCGTCCCGGACTCGCCGTGCGTGGCGAGCGCCGTGGCCGCGGTCGGCCAGCGCCCCTGCGCACGGGCGTCCTCCGAGAAGCCCTCGAACAGGCGGTAGTAGGTCGGCTGGACCTCGACCTGCCCGCGCGGCTGCGCCACGGGGACCGGCTGCCACCCGGAGCGGTCGATCTCCGTGGCCGTTCGCGCCACCTCGGTGCCGGGCGCCACCGGCGTGCCGTCGAGCCGCGTCGCCGATCCGCTGCGCTGCGCCGGCGCGACCTCGGCCGGACGCAGGTCGGGCAGCGCACCGGGCTCCGCGCCCACCACCGACGTGGACGGGTTCTGGCAGCCGGCGGCCACGGCAAGCGCGGCAATTGCGGGAAGTGCGGTGCGCATGGGTCAGTCGAGCTCGTAGCCGGCGGCCTCGAGCGCGTCCCGGATCGTATCCGCGTCGAAGCCGCGCCGGGTCAATCGGCCGGCGACGGTGCGCGCCGACGCGCCAGCTCGGTGCGCGGCCCGGACCTCCGCGCGCAGTTCCTTGGCGCTGGCGGCGCCGGCCCTGGCGGCGCGTTCGGCGTCGCGTTCGCCGATGCCGTCGCGCGCAAGCAGCGCGGCGAGCGCGTCGGCGGGGAAGCTTCCCGTGCGTCGGTGGTGCGCGACCCGCTCCTGCGCGTAGGCGCGGTCGTCGAGCCAGCCGTCGGCCACCATCGCCGCCACCGCCGCGGCGGCCGCATCCTCGTCGTGCCCGCCTCGCACCAGCCGTGCCGCGAGGCCGGCGGCGCTCCACGACCGCTTCGCGAGGTGCGCGAGCGCCGCCTCGCGGGCGAGCGACTCCGCCGCGGAGCGGTCGACGCGCCGCGCCAGCGCGGGTGTCCACGCGGCGCCCTCGCGGACACCGAGCTCCTCGGCGCGCGTGCGCGGCAGCGTGGCCAGCGTGCGGCCGCCGGCGCGGATGTCGACCGTGTTCGGGTCGCCGGCGTGCGGGCGCAGGAGTTCGATGCGTGGCGAGGCGGTTCGCTTGCGTGCCATGGGCTCAGGTCAGCTGGTCGAGGTAGGCGTTCATCTCCGACAGGGCGTGGCCATCGCCGGCGCGGCGCGCGGCGTCGAGGCCGGCGCGCAGCGTCGCGCACGCATCGAGCGCGCGGCCGAGGTCCTCGAGCGAGCGCGCCTTGTGGTAGTAGGCGTAGCAGTAGGCCGGGTCCGCGGCGAGCGTCCGGTCGTACCACTCGAGCGCCTCGCCGTGGCGCCCGGCGCGCGCGTGCTCCTGCGCGATGCCGTACAGGCAGAACGCATCCGCGGGGTCCGCCGCATGCAGCGCGAGGAGCTTCGACAGCCGGTCGCCCGGGGCCGGGGGCGTGGTGCTCATGGGCGGCAACCTACCGCAACCGGATACCCTTTCGCGCAATGCGACTTGCCCACGCCCCGCGGATCCTTGCCGCCCTGGCCGCCCTCGCCGCGGCCGCGTCCACCGCATGCACGCCGCAGTACGTCTCGGAGGACCGGACCGACCGGCGCGAGAAGGTGCTGCGCATCGTGCAGCACGTCGGCGGCACGCACCACGCCACGGTGGTCGAGAACGGCCGCTGGTTCCAGGCGTTCGGCAACGACCTCCTGGTGATCGACGTCACCAACGCGCGCGAGCTCGGCCGTGCCGAGGGCGTCGCGTTCGGGAAGGGCGGCCCGCTCGTCGACCTCGCGGTGTCGGGCGATTCCGCGTGGGCGGTGTCGGATGCCACGGCGGTCGTGTCCTTCGACGTGGCCGACAACGCCGATCCGCGCGTCTCGGAGACGGTCGATGCGGAGGACCTCGGCATCGTGCCGCGCCTCGTCTCGCGCGCGGGCGACGAGGTCTACGCGAGCGGCGAGGGCGGCGTGGTGCGGCTGCGCGACCGGACGCGGTTCCTCGAGGGCAAGGCGCCGAAGCACGTGGTGGACTCGTCCGTGGGCCCGGTGACCTGCGTCGGGCGCCGGATCGTGCGCATCGAGGACGGCCGGTACCTCGGCGCGGCCACGGACCTGGTGGCGCTTCCCGCGGGGACCGGGCCGGCAGGGGGCTTCGCGTTCGTGCTGCAGGGCAGCAACGGTGCGTCGGTCGGGCTGATGTCGCCTGCCTTCGCCGAGGTCCGCCATGCGGCCGTGCCCGCGTTCGTGCGGCGCATCCGCGTGCTCGGCGACCGCCTGTTCGCGATGACCGATCGCTTCATCTACGCCTGGCGCATCGACGGCAACCGCCTCGTCGAGCCGGAGGAGATCGCGCTCAAGGGCGGCCGGGACATGGCGCTCGTCAAGCCGAACCACTACGTCGTCTCCGGGAGCTTCGGTCGCTCGATGTACCGCCACAAGTCCGAGGACCGCAAGGACGGCGACCACTTCTACAACGTCGATCGCCAGCCCGGCATGCTCGAGGTGTCGGTCGCCGACGGCCGGCGCGTGCTCGCGGGCGGGCGCGAGGGGTTCTGGCTCTGGCGCATCGGGAGCGACCCCGAGCTCACGGACAAGACGACCGACCTGACCACGATCCGCGACCCCTCGCTCACCGCGACGTGGGGCACGGCACGGATCGTCACGGAGAAGGCCGCCGACGGCACCGACCGCGGCGTGGCCGTGGAGGTGCGCCACGACGGCCAGGTCCACCGGCACGTGCCCGAGGGCGACGTGCATGTGCGCACCATCCAGCTGGTGGACGGGGACGTGTGGGTCGGCCACGAGCGCGGCGTGGACGTGCTGCGGCGCGAGGAGGTCGTGGCGCCGCCGGCAACCGGCGGAGCGGCCGCGGGGGGCAAGGCCACGGACGGCAAGGCCGCGGCGCCGCAGGCGGTCACGGCCATCGTGACCAAGCATCGGTGGCGCTTCGAGGGACCCGTGCTCTTCATCTACCCCGAGCGCATCGGCGGCGGGGCATCGATGGTGTCGCTGCACGGCGGGTTCGTGCTCGCGAAGCCCGAGGCCGTCGGCGACGCGCCGGTCTTCAAGGGCCGCGGCGACGTCGAGTGACCGCCTCCCTGCAGTAGCGGCCGCAGATCGCGTCGGTGGCGCACGAGTTCCCGCGCGCACGGCACACCGCGCGCCCGTGGAAGATCAGGAGATGGCTCAGGTCGCTCCAGCGCTCGCGCGGGAAGAGCGCCATCAGGTCGCGCTCGGCCTTGCCGGGGTCCTCGTGGCGGGTGAGCCCCATGCGCAGCGCCAGGCGCCCGACGTGCGTGTCAACCACCACCCCGGCCTGGATGCCGAAGCAGTTTCCGAGGACGACGTTCGCCGTCTTGCGTGCCACGCCCCGCAGGGCCAGCAGCGACTCCATGTCCCGGGGCACCTCGCCGGCGTGCCGCTCCACCAGCGCGGCCATCGACTCATGCACGGCGCGCGCCTTGTTGCGCCACAGGCCGATGGTGCGGATGTGCGGCGCGATGTCGTCGGGCGTGGCGCGCGCGTAGTCGGCGGGAGCGGGGAAGCGCCGGAAGAGGGCCGGGGTGGCGGCGTTCACGCCCTCGTCGGTCGCCTGCGCGCTGAGGATGGTCGCCACCAGCAGCTCGTGCGGCCGCGTCCAGTCGAGCCTGCAGTGCGCCTCGGGGTAGCGGCGGTCGAGGTCCGCGAGCAGGGCGTTCGCCCGCTCGCGCTGCTTGGGCGACTTGCGCGGAAGGGCGAACGGGATCTCCGGCTGCGGCGCGGCGTCAGGCATCGGGCGTGCGGGGTGCGGCGGGCGGCATGGAGGCGGGCGGCATGAGGGCGGCCGGAATGAGGGCGGCCGGGAACGCGGCCGTCCCGAGGAGCACCGCGCCCAGCGTGATGCGGTGCAGCGTGTCCGCGACGCGGTGGGCGGCGTCGAACGAGGTGCG